>Ga0172368_10000051_pt1 | contig 135548 bp, 103 predicted proteins | sample Lak11m_FD_114540 | JGI IMG/M metagenome (GOLD analysis project Ga0172368, IMG submission 114540) | Freshwater microbial communities from Kabuno Bay, South-Kivu, Congo - kab_022012_11m | ecosystem: Environmental > Aquatic > Freshwater > Lake | place: Democratic Republic of the Congo...
CAATTCCTCGGCAATCACCCGGCTGCGCTCGAAGGCCTCCACCGCCTCCGCGAACCGCCCGAGCCGCTGCAACGCCCCGCCCAGGCTATTGAGCACCATCGCTTGCCCCCGTGTATCGCCTTGTTCGGCCAGCAGCTTATAACTACGCTCGAAGGCCTCCACCGCCTCCGCGAACCGCCCGAGCCGCTGCAGCGCCCCGCCCAGGCTGTTGAGCACCATCGCCAGGCTGCGCTGGTCGTGCAGTTCCTCGGAGATCGTCCGGCTGCGCTCGAAGGCCTCAACCGCCTCCGCGAACTGCCCGAGCCGCTGCAACGCCCCGCCCAGGCTGTTGAGCACCATCGCCAGGCTGCGCTGGTCGTGCAGTTCCTCGGAGATCACCCGACTGCGCTCGAAGGCCTCCACCGCCTCCGCGAACCGCCCGAGTCGCTGCAGCACCCCGCCCAGGCTGTTGAGCACCATCGCCAACCCAGCAGGTTTCCGAGCTGATTTTCGATTGTGATGCTTAGCCTGAATGAAGCTTCCGCTGCTGTGAATTGTCCTAATGCAACCTGAACGCCGCCTAAACTGTTGAGCACCATCGCCTGACCTCGTAGATCGCCTATACGCACTTCAATGTCATAACTATCTTGATAGGCATCGACCGCCTGCTCAAAGTGCCCTTGTCGCTCCAGCGCGCCCCCGAGGCTATTGAGCACCATCGCCTGGCCGCGAAGACTGCCATGCGTTTTTTCGACTTCGACACATTTCCGAAAAACCGTGACCGCTTCTTGAAAATTCCCCAGGCGGAGATATACTGCCCCCAGGCTGGTGAGTGCCATAATCTCACCGCGGGTATTTCCTGATTGCCGCTCAATGATGGCGCTCTGTTGGAGTCTTTGTGCGGCATCTTCGAATCGACCTGTCCGCTGTAGCGCGGTGCCAAGACTGTTCAGGACGATTGCCGTCCCAGAGGCATCAGCCAACTCATCCGATAATACAAGCGCTTTTTCGAAAACTGACACGGCATATTCATAGTGTCCGAGACGCAGCCATACCCCACCCAGCGTGGTGAGCCACATAGCCTCGGAACGCTTACGGGTATCGATATTATCGATCTGCTCGATAACCTCTTGAACAGGATCGAGCGCTGTTAATGCCGCTTGAAGATCGCCGCATAAAGATAAATACTTTGCATGTTGTATACGTAATTGAACGGTCGATACCCAATCTTCGGTACGCTCTGCTAATGCTAGAAATCCAATGACGATATCAAGCGCTTCCGACCAATGCCCGTGCCGCTCGAAAAATGCCTGCAGGCGAATGGCAAACTCAATGTCCGCCTCATCTTGCCGCTGTAGCCACTTCGCCGCCAGCACAATGTCATCCAGATCGGCGGCGACCTCGGATGCCGTCACATCGCTGGATTTCACGAACTGCTGTAGATGCCGGGCATGACGCTCTGCAGCTGGTTCAAGCATCGCCTGTTGTTCGGCTACTTCATGGGCATAGAGACGTATGAGCGGATGGTACAGGTAGCGGTCATCCTGACCCTGTTGCCGGTTGAGCAGCGACAGCAGATACAAATCGTTCAGTAGTTCCTCGGTCGCCTCTCCCTGCTTCGTCACCGCGGCGGCGGTGTGTATGGCGAAACCGTCCTCCGCGCAAACCCCCAGGCAGGCAAAGACTTCGCCCAGGATCGCCTGCTCCTCCGTCAATTCCTGCAAGCTCAAATTGATCGAGGAGCGCACGCTGATCTCTTCCTGTCCCTTGCCCGGCATTACCAGCCTGGCCAACCGCTCCTGCTCGTTTTGCAAGTCCCTCGCATAATCGGCCAGGCGCTTATACGCGCGCCGGCGCAGTAAGCCGCCAATAATATGCAGCGCGAGGGGGAGATGGCCGACCTGCTCCACTATCTTCTTTGCGGCCGAGATCTCCGCATCGACACGTTCTGCGCCCAGGTGCTTGCACAGCAGATCCAGCGCCTCATTCTCGGGCAATTCTTGCAGATCAATCACCCGATCAGCCGGGATATCCAACACCACCGGCAATCCACGATCGCGCATGGTACAGATCACCGCACAACGGTCGCCGCCGGGAAGTAACTGAGCAAGCTCAAATTGTCTGGCATCCGCGTTGTCGAAGATCAACAGCATGCGCCGGTGGCGAAAGATCTCCTGCATGATGGTGCCCGGATTGCGCTCCTCATCCGGAGCGATTTCCTCTTTGCAGGTGCGTGCGAATTCGCGGGCGATGGTGGCGGCATCCTTACCACCCACCCGCAGGCCAATCACACCCTCGGGAAAATGCGCTTTCAATTGTTCGGCAAAATGCGACGCGAGCGCCGATTTCCCCATGCCCGGATTCCCGGTGATCGCCGCCACCCGGGGCTTGCCTGATTCCGGTTCGGTGATCAACCAGCGCTCGAGGCAATCCAACTCGTCCTTGCGCCCGGTAAAGGTGGAGACATCTCGTTGTGGGAGGGTGAAGATAGGCGGCATGTGTGCCCGCTGCGGTGGTTGCGGCACAGGTGGTTGGATGCGCCATTGAAAGGTCGGCAACGATTCCAACAGCGCCCGTGTATAGGCGGCGGCGATGATGGCGGCATACCGCTGCCAGTCATCGCTTTTATGCTTATCGCAGTAATCGCAGATACCGCGCACCACCAGATACTGAGCAGCATGCCCCCAGGTCGCGTCGGCGATGCCCGACCCCTCCATTTCCACGGCCTTGATGCCGAAGCGATCACGGAGCCCATCGCGCTTGATAGGATTCTTGAGTAGTGTATCAGCCGATCCAATCAGTCCCGTGAAGACACGCGGCTGGCCTGGTTGGCGCTGCGTATCCGTCGGGTGTGGGATAACGCGATCCGGATCGTCGGAGGCCGTAAAGATATCCTTTTCCTCTCCCGGCCGTTCCCAACCAAGCTTGTCCACCCCCTGCCCGATATGGGGTAGCCAGGGACGTTCACCGCGCATCTCTCCGCTCACCAACAGGTTGACGGCCTCCAGCAGCACACTGCCCGGCGGACGTGGTGAGGATCGCACTTCGACGCTGGGCTCTTTCTTTATGTAATCATACCCCTCTTTGATATGATCGTATTTAATCGTGCCGAAGCGGTCAGAGATCACCAGGTCCCCTAGCCGGACATGCTCTGCTGGTTTCTCGGGATACGGGATACCACCGGCAATGCCGACCATGATGATCACTTCGACGTTCGGGAAGTGCTCCAGTAGTAGTGTGGCGCGCCCGGCGGCTGAATTATTTCCCATTTCCAACAACAGGCATGACACAATGTGGTGGATACCCTTGTGATGGGAGGCGAGGGATGAAAGCAGATAACGCCGACCCGCGCCACTGCCCGGCACATGATAGTCTTGACTTTCTTCACCGAGCAACACCTGCACGGCAGCAAACTCGTGCGGGAGGGCGGTGATGATCCCCACGGTGGGCAGCAGTTGTTCCGGTGGCAAAGTCGCCGACTGTTGTTCGAGTTTAGTCATTACTATTCACTGTATCTATTATACCAAAGTTATTTGATCAGGAGGGCTTTATGTCCGGAGAGAACAAGCCCTTGAAGAATGCTTCTGTCACCGTGGGCGATCTCTCGTAAATTAGCTAAAAATAAGCCATGTTATTGAATCACCTTGAGCAGGAATCCATTCCCTTGCCGAGAAAGAGGTGGCAAGCGTTGATACAATCCCAACTAGGGAATTTATGGGAGCAGCCGATGATACGCACCGACATGGAGCAATTCCTCGCGCAGCATGATGTGGTGTTCCTCTCGCCGCCGCTGGAGGGCTGGGAAGGGCTGCCCATCGGCAACGGCTCGTTCGGCGGGCCGCTCTGGGCGGCGGAGGATGGCCTGATCTTCCAGGCCAACCACAGCGACACCTACGAGCTGCCCGATCCGAACGGCGTCGGCGATGGCGGCGATTATCCCGACCGCCAGACCGGCTGGTTCACGCTGCGGTCGTGCGGCCGGCTCGCTATGCGCTTTGCCGCGCCCATTCACAACTGGATCTACCTCAACGATTACCACGCCGATCTCTCGCTGTATAAAGCACAAGCGTCGTATGCCGCGCGCACGGCATTCGGCCAGTTCGATACTACCGCCTACATCCACGCCGAACGCCCGGTGGCCGTCTTCAAACAGCGCGCCGAGTATTTCGGCGACCTTGCGGAGACCGGCGGCCCGGTGGAGATCACGCTGGAGCGCTGGGGCAGCCGCGTCTTCGGCTGGTGGTATGCCAGCGTGCAGGGCGGGGGGAGCATCGACCTGGGCAACGCGACAATGTCTGTCGACGGCGGTGACATCTGCCTGCAAACCACCTTGCGTGGGGGTGTGACCGTCGCCCTCCGCTGCCGGGTGCTCGGCGCCGGCGCGCAAGCCCGCGTGAACCATAACCACCAGGCGCAGATCACGGTGGATGCCGCCCCGGTGCAGGACTTCACCATCCTCCTCGCCTGTGTAACCAGCCTCGACCACGCCGACCCCGCCGCTGCCGCGAAACAGGCCATCGAGGAAGCGGCGGCAGCATCCGACCTGGAGGCGGCACACCGCGCCTGGTGGGCGGAATACTGGAACCGCTCGTTCCTCCACGTCTCCGATGAGCTGGCGGAAAACCTGTATTATCTTCACCAGTATTATATGGGCGCCTCCTCGCGCGGGCATTACCCGGCGCTGTTCAACGCCTCGCTATGGATCTGGAACCACGACGTGCGCAATTGGGCCAACCCGCACCACTGGAACGAGCAGCAATCCTACTGGTGTCTGCCCGCCGCGAACCGGCTGGATTTGCTGCGGCCGTACCTGGATACCTACTACCGCCTCATGCCAAAGGCCATCGAATCCACGCAGCGACGTGGCTACCAGGGCATGCTGTGGGTGGATCAGCACGACTTCTCTGGCAAGCAGGTGGCGGAAACCTACCCCAGCTTCATGGAGAACTACACGCCCGCCTCGCAGATGGGCCTCTTCTTCTGGTGGCATTACCGTTATTCCGGCGACCTGGCGTATTTCCGCGAGCAGGGCTATCCGTTCATGGTGGCGGCCGCCGACTTCTACCTCGGTTTCCTGAAATGGCGCGACGACCTTGGTCGCTACGAGATCCCGTCGGCTACTACCTACGAGGATGAGCGTGACCGGCGCTTCACCGAGACCATCACCAACCTGTCGATGATCCGCGCCACCTTCCCCATCCTGGTGAAGATGAGCCGCGAGCTGGGCGTGGATGAGGAGCGCCGGCAGCAGTGGCAGCACGTCCTCGACCACCTGCCGCCGTACCTGATCAACGAGAACGACAAAGAGCGCGGCCCGGTGCTGGGCAGCGGCCTGCTGGACGGCAAAGAACTGCCGCCGGACGAAGGCCACAACCACGCGCCCATCATGTGCCCGATCATGCCTGCCGGCGACATCGGGTTGAAGGACCGCGGCACCCCGCTCTTCGACGCCGCCTGCAATTCGATCATCACCTTCCACGAAGAGGGCATCACCCCCACCATCTCCATCGCCGCCCGCCTGGGCCTGGCCGATGTCGCCCGCGAGCGCGTGCACAATTATGCGCAACGGCATATCGGCCTCTTCTGCAACAATCTCACCGACGACCGCTCGAACTCGCTGAAGAAGGTCAAGGTGCGCGGATATGCTCCGGACGGCATCGAGGCGCACATCGCCGAGCAGCCGAATTATCCGTTCCTCCAGATGCTGATGGAGCCACTCGGCCTCACCGCCGCCGGCATTCAGGACATGCTGCTGCAGAGTCACGAGGGGATCATCCGCGTCTTCCCCGCCACCCCGGACGACTGGGAGGCTGCCTGCATCCTCCTCGCGGAAGGCGGCTTCACCGTCACCAGCCGCAAGCAGGCCGGCCGCCTGCCGGAATTCGTCCTCATCGAGAGCCGCTGGGGTGGGCGCTGTGTCGTGCAGAATCCCTGGGGCAAGGTCGAGGTGCGCGACGGCGAGACCACCATCTCCGCTGAAGCAGACGGTGAAGCGCTTGCCTTTGAGACACAACCTGGCCGCAGCTACCTGCTCCTCCCCGCCGGCGCCGGCGTTCCAGCCGAGTACCAATATACCGGCACGCGCAACACCGCGCCGAAAATGATCCTGGGGGTGGCTATCGGCAAACCGCGGAATTTCTGAAAATATTTATTACCTATGACAATGATCATATCTCCGTCATCTCCCGCGCCATAAAATAAAGGCGTTGAAGGGAGGGCTATCCGATGTATGCAACGCAACAACTGCGCGATGAGCATGAGGGGATCAAGGTGATGCTGACGGTGCTGGAGCACCTGGCGGGGGAAATGCGGGCAGGCCGCGCGGTGAATATCACCCACCTCGAGCAGATCGTCGATTTCCTGCGCACCTTTGCCGATCGCTGTCACCATGGGAAAGAAGAAGAGCACCTGTTTCCGGCGTTCAACGCGGCGGGGCTGCCCAGCGAAGGCGGGCCGGTCGGCGTGATGCTGCAGGAGCATACCCTCGGGCGCGGGCATATCCGCGGCATGGTGGAAGCGCTGGAGCGACTGCAAGCCGGAGAGCACGCCGGCGAAGAGTTCGCCCGTCACGCCCAGGATTACGTTGACCTGCTCCGCGCGCACATCGACAAGGAGAACAACATCCTCTTCGTTATGGCGGAGCGCATCCTCCCGCCGCAGGTGCACGCCCGGCTGGCGGAGAGCTTCGAAGCCATCGAGCAGGAGCGCATCGGCCCCGGCGAGCACGAACGTTATCACGAGCTGATTCACACGCTGCGCGACACCTATCTACCAAAAGCCGCATAATCTGCAAATGATGCCGAAGCCGGCTTCAGCCGGCGTCTTAAAATAGCCCGGGGATTGATCCCCGGGGCGGGCCGGCGGGCACCAGCCTCCGTGATCGAATAACCAAAACGCACCGAGGCCGCGGTCACCAGACCGCGGCCTCGCTATTTCGCAAAAGGTCGTGCCTTACCAGGTCGAATACGGCGACCCATCCATGCTCATCCGTTCCGAATCGCTGTAGACATACCCGTCGTTCGGGTCGTACCCGAATTGGCCGTCCTCCGCAAACGGATCAATCGGCAGCCGGTCGTTCGGTACCAGATAGGGCCCCTTGTAATGCTCGGCTTCCAGCTTGTTGCCGGCGACGTCCTCTTCCGGGAGCTGGTCCAGCGCGTCGGATTTCACGTACAGCAGCTGATTCAGCTCGGTAGGATTGCCGCCGACGTCGTTCTCGAACCGCGTGACCGCGGAGCGCAGCTCATGCAGGTTGTCCCGCAACGCGCTCTCCCGCGCGCGCATGCCGATGAAACGGATGCGCAGCACGATGATGAGCATCAAGATGGCGATGAGCACCACCACCATCAACACTTCGATCAGCGTAAAGCCTTTGCGTAATTTGCGCATTGGTGACCCAACCCCAGTTCAGGAACTCTATTGACACTATCGGCAGACGTGTTTTCTGTCTAAAGCAGAAATGTGTCGGGTTGCGACGTTCAACGATCTACCGTGAATTTGTTCCTGTTGTTTATTATTCTGTATTATTCCGCATTTTACGCAATCTGTGATTCATACCGCGCGCTCAGACATCGAATGCGTCGCCCTTTCCTTGTGACGGGAGGAAGCGATGTGTTATAATCATTCAAATTTCGAGCTCACTCGGCCGGTCGTGGGGAGAGCGATGACCTTTCAGGAGATCATCCGGACATTGGAAGATTACTGGGCGCGGCGCGGGTGCCTGATCGAACAGCCGTATGACGGCGAGATCAGCGCCGGCACCATGCATCCGGCTACCTTCCTGCGCGCGCTCGGTCCCGAGCCGTGGAGCACCGCCTACGTGCAGCCCTCCCGCCGCCCCGCCGACAGCCGCTACGGCGAAAATCCCTACCGCCTCTACCGGCATTATCAGTATCAGGTGATGTTGAAGCCTTCGCCCGATACCGTGCAGGAGTTGTACCTGGACAGCCTGCGCGCGCTCGGGTTCGACCCCCGCCATCATGACATCCGCTTCATGGCCGACGACTGGCAGACGCCGACGCTGGGCGCCTCCGGCTCCGGCTGGCAGGTGTGGCTGGACGGGCTGGAAGTGACCCAATTCACCTACTTCCAGGTGGCCGGCGGCATCGAGCTGTCACCCATCACGGTGGAACTGACCTACGGCCTGGAGCGCATCGGCATGGCCGCCCAGCACGTCGATCATTACCAGAAGCTCGATTGGAACGATGTGCTGACCTACGGCGAAATCCATCGCCAGGACGAATACGAGTGGGGTCGCTATACCTTCGAGCTCTCCGACCCCGCCTTCGCGCAGGCGCTCTTCGACCAGTTCGAGCGGGAAGCCCACCGCCTGCTCGACCAGGAAACCGTCGCGCCGGCCTACGACCTGACGCTGAAGTGCTCGCATCACTTCAACATGCTCGACGCCCGCGGCGCGGTCTCGCCCACCCAGCGCCTGGGCTACATCGACCGCGTGCGCGTCCTCGCCCACCGCTGCGCCGGCCTGTATCTCAAGCAGCGCGAAGCGCTGGGCTACCCACTCATGTAGACGGGGCTACCCACTGATGTAGCCGGGGCTACCCGTTGCAATAGCGAATCAGTTCGAATTTGGGGACAACACTCGTTCGGTCGAAACACCAATTATCGCTTACTTGTTGCTGCATACGACAAATTTTAGCACTCACCCCTTGACACTGCTAATGATCCTGCTATAATTCGTTCCGGCATTAGCACTCGCACCCGGTGAGTGCTAACCGGCCTTCGACGCTGAAGAACGTCGATCAGGTCGAGAACCAATTCACCAATGTTCAAAAGGAGGTTGTACCAATGCTTAAACCGTTGGGCGACAAAATCGTCGTGGAGCCGAAGCCCGAAGCAGAGAAGACGGCGACCGGTATTCTGCTCCCCGATTCCGCCAAGAAGAAATCGACCGAAGGCAAAGTCGTGGCCGTCGGCCGTGGCAAGTATCAGAACGGTCAGTTGATCGAGCCGGAAGTCAAAGTCGGCGACGTCGTCATCTACAGCAAGTATGGCGGCACCGAAGTGACCATCGATGATACGGACTATGTGATCCTCGACGAGGACAGCATCATGGCCGTCAAGGCGTAATGCCTCCCCTCTGGGGATTGTGATTCAAAAGGAGAGTAGAACCATGGCGAAAATGCTGGCTTTTGACGAAGAAGCCCGCCGCGCGCTTGAGCGTGGCGTCAATATCGTGGCCAAGGCCGTGAAAACGACCCTCGGGCCCCGCGGCCGCAACGTTGTCCTGTCGAAGAAGTGGGGCAGCCCCACCATCACCAAGGACGGCGTCACCGTCGCGAAAGAAATCGAACTGGAAGACCCGTATGAGAACATGGGCGCCCAGCTGGTGAAGGAAGTCGCGTCGAAGACCAACGATGTCGCCGGCGACGGCACCACCACCGCCACCGTGCTCGCCCAGGCCATCCTCAAGGAAGGCCTCCGCTCCATCGCCTCCGGCGCCAACCCGCTGCTCGTGAAGCGCGGCATTGACCAGGCGGTCGAAGCGATCGTCGCGAAGATCAAAGAGCTGTCCCACCCGGTCGCCGGCAAGGAAGACGTCGAGAACGTCGCCTCCATCTCCGGTAACGACCCCGAAATCGGCCAGTACGTCGCCGAGGCGATGGACAAGGTCGGCAAAGACGGCGTCATCACCATCGAAGAGTCGAAGGGCACCGACACCACCGTCAACGTGGTCGAAGGCATGCAGTTCGACAAGGGCTACATCAGCCCGTATTTCGTCACCGATCCCGAGCGCATGGAAGCCATCCTGGAGAACCCGTTCATCCTCATCCATGAGAAGAAGATCTCCAACGTGGCCGATATGCTCCCGATGCTGGAAAAGGTCGCCGGCAGCCGCCGCCCGCTGGTCCTCATCGCCGAAGATGTCGAAGGTGAAGCCCTCGCCACCCTGGTGCTGAACAAGATCCGTGGCGTGCTCAACGTGGCCGCCGTCAAGGCCCCCGGCTTTGGCGATCGCCGCAAGGCCATGATGGAAGACATTGCCATCCTCACCGGCGGCACCTTCATCAGCGAAGACCTCGGCATGAAGCTCGAGAACGTGACCCCCGACATGCTGGGCCAGGCCCGCAAGATCACCATCACCAAGGACAACACCACGGTGGTGGAAGGCGCCGGCGACACGGAGCAGGTCAAAGGGCGCATCGAGCAGATCCGTCGCGCCATCGAGACCACCGAGTCCTCCTATGACCGCGAAAAGCTGCAGGAGCGCCTGGCGAAGCTGTCCGGCGGCGTGGCTGAAATCAAGGTCGGCGCGGCCACCGAGACCGAGCTGAAAGAGAAGAAGCACCGCTTCGAAGACGCGCTGAGCGCCACCCGCGCGGCCGTCGAAGAAGGCATCGTCCCCGGCGGCGGCGTCACCCTGGTGAATGCCATCCCCGCCCTGGACAACGTGCTGAAAATGCTCGCCGACCAGCCGTCCGAAGTGGCGGCCGACGCGAAGCTCGGTGTGCAGATCGTGCGCCGCGCCCTCGAAGAGCCGCTGCGCCAGATCGCCGAGAACGCCGGCATCGAAGGCAGCATCGTCGTCGAGAAGATCAAAACCTCCGGCAAGATCGGCTGGGGCTTCAACGCCCTCACCGAGCAGTACGGGGACATGGTCGAGATGAAGATCGTCAACCCGGCCAAGGTCGAGCGCTCTGCCCTGCAGAACGCCGCGTCCATCGCCGCGATGGTCCTCACCACCGAAGCCCTGGTCGCCGACAAGCCCGAAGAGAAGGCCCCCGCGATGCCCGCCGGCGGCCCCGGCGGCGGCATGGGTGGCATGGACTACGGGATGTAGTTCACGCATATTACGTGCAGAACCCCTGCGACCCCGGGCCTTGCCCGGGGTCGCACCCTTTCGACTTAGGGACTGTCCCCCCATGTACGTAAGGCTCGCCTATTGACGTGAGAGGAAGTCTCGATCAGCTTAGCCCGAAAGGATTGGCCCGGTCGGCCGGTGGGTCAGCGAGAGTAATGGGAAAAATGGGAGTGAATGGGAAAAATGAAATGGGAAAATAGGAAAGCCTCTCCCATTCTCCCCATTTTTCCCATTCGTCCCATTTTTCCCATTGCTCTCGTGAACCTGCCGGCCTACCGAGCCGATCCTCACTCAGCCCAAGCCTTCCGTTACCCCGCCTGCCGCACCCGTTTTGCCCCCACGTGCCGGCCCAACGGCACCGGCGGCGCGACCGCCATCGCTTCCTCGCCCACGCGGTATTGCTGCAGCAGCGCTTTTGTGGAGTCGGCGACTCGCGTCAGCTCGCGGCTGGCGGCCACCATCTGCTCGACGGCGTCCAGTTGCTCGGTGGAGAGCTGCGAGAGCTCCGATGCTGAGGCGGAGGATTCTTCACAGATTGCCGCCACATTCTGGATGGCGTCGGAGACCAGCACGCTGGTATCGGCCATCTCGCGGGCGGAGCTGCCCGTCGCTTCCGCGACGGTGGTGACGTTCATGATGGCGCTCAGCACCTGTTCCGTATGTTTGGTCACGGTGGTGGCGATCTCCGCAACGGCTTCCACCTGCCGGCTGGCCTGCTGCGCGGTCGCCACAATGCCGATCAGTGCCTCGCCCGCCTGGCTGGCCTGCGTCATGCCGTGCTCCACTTCGTGCCTACCGGCGTTCATCGCCTCTACGGCGGCGGCGACGCCTACCTGTATCTGCCCGACCAGCGCGCCGACCTTCTGTGTCTCCTCGGAAGAGTGCTCGGCTAGCTTGCGCACCTGGTCGGCCACCACGGCAAAACCCTTGCCTTTCACGCCCGCCCGCGCGGCCTCGATGGCGGCGTTCAACGCCAGCATGTTGGTTTGCTGGGCAATGGCGGTAATGCCCTCGACGATAGCGCCGATGCGCTGGCTGAGCGCGGACAGATCGGTGACCCGTTCGGCAGACAGGCTGGCGGCACTTTGCACGCGGCGCATGCCGTCCACCGCATTACGCACCACGTCGGCGCCGATCTGTGCGGACGCTTCCGCGGCCTGTGTCTTTTCCAGCGCCTCCGCCGAGCGCGAGGTAATGGTCTGCATGCCGTCGACCGCCTGCTGCGCGAAGGTCGCCGTCTCGCGGGCGCTGGCGGCCTGCTCCTGCGCGCCCTGGGCGACCGCCTGAATAATCTGCTGGAACTGCTGCATATTGGCGGCCGCCTCGCCGGCCGATCCGGCCTGCATCTTTGAGCCGCCCAACACCTGCTCGGCGCCGTCCGCCACCTTTTGGCTGGCGGTGCCCATGCTGGCGGCGGCATCCGCCACCTGCTCGGCCATGGACACGCTGCGATGGGTGGCTTCCTTCACGTTGGCGATGATGCGCTCGAAGGGATTGAGTGTGGCATTGATGCCGGTGACGATCTCCCGATACCCGCCGTGAAACCGCTCGGTACTGGCGCGGGCGGTAATTTGTCCGGCCAGTATGGCGGTTATCAGCCGGTCTAGTTCGTGTTTCAGCGTCTGCAGCGTCTGTTGAATGTTGTGGAAGGCGGCGGCCAGCGTGCCGATCTCATCATCCTTCACCGCGGGAATGGGCACGTCCAGGTCGCCCGCGGCAATCCGGTTGGCCACCTCGGTCAATCCACGCAGCCGGATGATGACCAGGTAGTCGAGCAGGCGGAACACCAGGATGGTCAGCAGCACGCCGATCACCGCCAGTGCTGAGATAATATAGACCAGCGTCAGAATGCCTTGCTTATGGATGTCGCGCGAGGTTTTGATCTGCAAGATGCGAATGGGATTGCCCTTCAGATCGCGAATGGCGGCATACCCGGCCACTTCCCGTGAGGACAGCGGGTGTATCCAGATTGGTTGCTTGGTGCTCAACTGCGCTCGCGCCTCGCGGAATCCCGCCGGCAGCCTGTCCGCATACGGCTGCAGTGCGATGTCCAGGTGCGTGCGCTCCGCCAGGGACGCCAACCGGTTGTCGTCCAGATATTGCGCCATGATGAGGGTGCCATGGATGGGACCTTCACCGCTGCTGGTCAGGATGGGCAGCGAGACGAACATCAACGGCCCGTGCTGTAAAGGAAGGATGCCGGTGATCGTGCTGTCGACACCCGGATGATGCAGTAATGCCCCGCCGGGCTGGATATATGCGGAGAAGTCCGCCGGTACCGGCGCCACCTGCTCGAACGCGTCATCCAGCGCTTTGGCGAAAACCACCTTCCCCGTTGGATCGATAATGGCAAAAAGATGCAGGCGCAGGCTGATCAGCGAATCGACCGTCAGGTTCTCTTCCACATACTGCGGATCGTGATGCTGCACAAAATTATACGTCGCATCCCAGGAGGCCCAGTCGACCGCCTTCAGCCGCAGCGCATCGATGTCGCTCTTGATGGCCTCCTGGACCCGCTGAACGTTCTGCACTGTCAGACGTGATTCCAATCCGGTGAAGCTGCGTGAGACGATGAAGCCGGCGCACACCGACAACAGCAGTAGCAGCACGGCAACGGTGGCGCCGGTCAGTAAGGCAATGCGCACGCGTAATGACATGATGGACCTCGCAGGAATGATGACAGAGAAAGCTGTTGGCTATTTCTTCGTCACATGTCGTCAAGTGTAAAAAGGAAGGCTGAAAGATCGGAAGGCCGCATGGTTGTCGCATGCCGGTCCAATCTCCCAGCCCTCCCAGGGCACTCCAATAGACATGTGAAAAAGAGATATACGGTAGTTTTTCATTATACGTATCGGCAGGTCGGTGCAACGAGTTAAGAAATGATCGCAACAAAATATACGCAATGACGACGGTACACAGACTCGTGCGCTTCTCACGGTTGGGTGGCCGGAGGTAGCTTGACATAAGAAGCACTGTACAGTATTATGCATTACGTAGTACGTAATAGGGAGTAGATGGTGAGAACCTGGATCACCCAGTTGCGCAAAGGGTTGCTTGAATTCTGCGTGCTCAACCTGTTGAGTCATGGAGAGACGTACGGCTATGAGATCGCACAACGTTTGAAGGCACTGGAAGAGCTGGCACTCACTGAAAGCACGATTTACCCCATTCTCGCCCGCTTGAAGGAAGAAGGCTTCTTGAAGGTACGTGCCGAGTCGTCGCCGGATGGCCCGCCCCGCCGCTATTTCTCGCTCTCTACACTGGGCAGGCAGCGCGTGCAGGAGATGAATGGGTATTGGGACCAATTGACTCGTGCCATCCGGCAATTGCGGGAGGACGAGTTGGGAAAAGGAGAGCACGATGGATCGTCATCCTGAGATCGATCAGCGGATGCAGGCTTATCTCCGCCAGGTGGAACGGGCGCTGTCCGCCACGCTGCCGGAAGAGCGGGCCGACATCCTGCAGGACCTGCAGGCGCATATCTACGAGGCGCTCAAGGCCAGGACGGCTGCGCCGACGGTGGCCGATGTCGACGCCGTGCTGGCGGAAATGCCGGCCCCCGAATCGTATGCGGAAAGCGCGTCCGGCATGCAGGCCGAGTTTCCACCCGAGATACCCATGGCGCCTGCCCCAACAGCCGCGCCCAGGCTTGACGGGCTGGCGGTGGTTGCCCTGGTGTGCCCGCTGACCGGTGTGCTGCTGGCGATCGCGGCATTACTGGTACGCACCGGAACGCTGATCCTGGTCGGGTATCTGTTGCTGCTGCTCGGTCTGATATTCGGCATTGTCTCCCTGATCCGCATCGGCGCCAGCCGCGGCCGGTTAACCGGTCTCGCATTGGCGATCAGTGGCCTCATTCTCTCCGGCTTTTTGCTGCTGCTCTCCGTGTTTGCTATCTTTTTTTTCACCGCATCGCATTGGAAGTCTTCAGCAGCGACGGGCACTGGTGCCGGCAGTCCAATGACGCATATCGTCAAGCTTCATGTGCAGCGAACAACCGGCGGGGTGCGCATCAAGCTGCAGAACAGGACGGGAGCGGCCGTTCGCCTCACTGCAGGGCAGAGTAAGCTCTCCGTCAATTATGGTAATGTCACACAGCCGATCCCATCGAGCACACTCCTGCCGAACGGACCGATGACGCTCCAGGATGGCGAATCCACTCCACCGATTGATGTTGCCGTTCCACCCGGTAATGAAATTATCTCTGTCACCTTTAAACAAAATGATCCCCTGAACCATTCCGTAGAAACGCAAATGGTGCAGTGATGCAGGCAATCGTATGCACTCTGGCGAATACCTGGTAACACTGGAGAACCTGCACGAATGACGAACTCCTCAACGAAACAAATCCTGTCTTCTCCCGAGCGCGTGCGTGTGGCCCTGGCGCACCGCGAGCCGGACCGCGTGCCCATCGATTTCTGGGCCACGGCGGAGGTGAAGGCGTCGCTGCGGCGGCGGCTGGGCTTGGCTGACGACGAAGCATTGCTCCGGCACTTCGGCGTCGACTTCCGCGTCATCGCCGGCCCGCGCGACGCCGGCCCGCAGCGCCCGGCGGGTGAAGATATCTGGGGCGTGCGCCGGCAGACGGTCACCTACGGCGACGGTGAGGGGCAAGGCAGTTATCAGGAGCTGGCATCCTCCCCGCTGGCGGCGATGACCACGGTGGCAGAGATCGAGCGCCATCCCTGGCCGTCGGCGGACGGGTGGGATTACTCCACTATTGCCGAACAATGTCGGCGGCACGCGGGCTCCTGCGTGGTCTACGTGGGCGACCGGCTGGACCGCACGGCGCAGCTCAAGCCGGCGATGTATCTGCGCGGGGTGGAGCAGATCATGCTCGACCTGGCGATGGAGCCGGAGATCGTCGACTGCATCGTCGCGCACATCGTCGACTATTACCTGGAATACAACCGCCGGGTGTTCGAAGCGGCGGAGGGCGGCATCGACATCTTCATGATGGGCGACGACTTCGGCATGCAGACCGCGCCGTTGTTGAGCGTCCCGATGTGGGAGCGCTTCTTCGCCGACGGCTTCCGCCGCTTCATCGCACTGGCGCACGAATATAATATCACGGTGATGCACCACACCTGCGGCGCCGTGCGCCCGCTCATCCCCAACTTCATCGACGCCGGTCTCGACATCCTGCAGTCGCTGCAGCCGCGCGCCGCCGGCATGGAGCTGGCCGGGCTGAAGCGGGACTTCGGCGCCGATCTCTGCTTCCAGGGCTCGATGGATATCCAGCAGACGCTGCCGCACGGCACTCCCGCCGACATCGACGCCGAAGTGCGCGACCGCATGACCGCGGGCAAATCCGGCGGCGGCTTCATCATCTGCACCGCCCACAACATCCAGCCCGACACGCCGGTCGACAACGTCCTCGCGCTAATCGAGGCATATCACCGGTATGCCGAGTATTGACCCCTTTCGTGGACTGTGAGGCTGCTGAAAAGGTGTGTCCACCAGAGGCCGATCCTCTCAAAGGCAAACTATGTGGGTTGGCACTTTTTCAACAGTCCCACTGTCCCCCCGGCGCCGTGTGTTGATGTTTAGAAAGCGCTCGTTCTGGGTACGAACAAATATGCCGCTGTCTTTACATCAATCATTACACCAATTGCCGTTCCGGCATCTGATCACCGAAGCCCTGCAATATGGTATAAAGGAGTATCCAGTGCGCACCCCTCTGCCGATGATGACACCGTGTTGACTGTGTGCCGTCGCATGGCCTGCGGGGGAGAAAATCCTACCTAGCAAATTGATGTTTTTTTTTAGTTTTCACGCTCAAAAGTCAATTCTATGTTAACTTAGCGCCGTAAGCTTCACCGGGGACGGAGGAGAGATATGATCTGCCATCCAATGCATCGTCGCCTGCTGCCGATCCTGCTGCTGGTGCTGGCCTTCGGCGCGTCGCTGGCCCAGTACCCCTTCGTCTTCCGCGATGTCGCGCAGCAGGCAGGCCTGCTGCCGGACATCAGCGGGATTGCCGGGCATGCGACGGCCTGGGGCGATTACAACGGCGACGGTTGGCCGGATCTCTATATCGCCACCTTCGGCGGGAAGCAGACATACGGATCGAAGCCGAATCAACTGTTCGCCAGTACCGGCGGCGGGCACTTCCGCCTTGACCCGCAGCCGGCGGTGGCGGTGGTCGGACGGGCCAGCGGTGCGATCTTCGCCGATCTGGATAACGATGGCGACCTGGACCTGTACCTGTGCAACCACGCCATCGATCCGAAGAGTAATGACGCGGGCGTGCAGCATTATCTCACGCCGAACAAGCTGTTTCGCAACGACAATGGGCATTTAACCGACGTCACCGAGGGATGCGGCGCCAGCCCGACACTGATGGGCATGCGCAGCGCGGCGGCGCTCGATTATGACGGCGACGGGCTGCTCGACCTGCTGGTGGGTGAGGACTACTTCCAGGGCAGCAAGAGCCGCTCGCGCCTGTTCCACAATCTGGGCAACATGCGCTTCGCCGATGTCACCGAGATCGAGGGACTCCCCGGTAATGTGACCGGCTTCGGGGTGGCGGCGGGCGATGTCAACGGCGACGGCTGGCCGGATGTGCTACTCGGCGGGCGCAACGGCGGCAACCGCATGTTCATCAATGACGGCAAAGGGCGCTTCCGCGAGCCACCGCCCGACTATGTGAACTTCGCCTGGAAATACAGCAGCAACACCGATAATACCGCCTGCGGCGTCTGCTTCGGCGACGTCAACCGCGACGGGCGGCTGGACGCCGTCATCGGCTCGCACTTTTCCGATCCCTGGCAGACCGGCGGCGTGGCTGTTCGCCTGTATCTGAATATGGGCGTGCGGGATGGCTGGCCGGATTTCGCCGATGCCACCGCGGCCGTCGGCCTGCCGCCGCTGCTGATGAAAAGCCCGCACGTCGAGGTGCAGGATTTTGACAACGACGGCTGGCCGGACATCTACACCAGCATCGTCAAGTTCGCGAATGACCGCTGTTACCCGATGATCTACCGCAATCTAGGCGCCGGCAAGGACGGCATCCCGCGCTTTTACGAAGCAATGTGGGGCGTCAACAACTGGCCGCACCCCCTTGATGTCAAATCCGCCGAGGGTGACGCCTTTTACAAACGGCTGCTGGTGGAGGAGCACGAGATCTTTTACGCGTCCACCGCGCCGACTGTCGATTTCGATCAGGACGGCCGCCTGGATCTGTTCCTGGCGAGCTGGTGGGTGTATTTCCCGACGATGCTGCTGCATAACGAAACCCCGAGCGGCAACTGGCTGCAGGTGGCGGTGAAGGGGGACGGCGAATCGGTGAATACCCAGGGCATCGGCTCGCAGATTCGGCTGTATGCCGCCAGGAAACTGGGCCAGCCCGACGCGCTGCTCGGTATGCGCGAGGTGGCCGTCGGCTTCGGCTACGCCTCCGGGCAGGAGGCCATCTGCCACTTCGGCCTTGGTGACGCGCAAATCTGCGACGTGGAAGTGACCCTCCCGCACGGCAACGGCCGCTACGTGCGGAAAGGCGTGAAGGCAAACCAGCGCATCACGCTGACCACCGAAGATCGGGCGGAATGATGACAGTTTTTTCGCTTGCCGTTCTGCCTGTAGCGCGCGCCCGCCGTGGCGCGCCAGTGATCGAATATCAAATCCGTGGGGTGGAACGGAAACCGTGACCGCCGAAAGCCGTTGCCAGAATTCGGTCGTGCTCTCGATAAAAGCGTAATCGCCGATAAAAAAACAGTGAAAATCGAAAATCCAAAATCAACAATCTCAAATCCGGGTATAGTGCCGGAGAGGTAGCAGATATGAAGCGTGCGGCAGGGGTCGCAATATTGGTCATCAGCCTGGCCGGTCTGGCCTATGCGGGCACAGGGCCGGTGCTCGCGCATTCGATGTCCGTGCTGCAGGCGGCGGTGCTGGGCGTGGTGGAGGGGTTGACCGAATACCTGCCGGTCAGCTCGACCGGCCACCTCATCATCACCCAGTACCTGCTGGGATTGAACAGCGTCTCGAAAGAAGCGGCCGATGCCTACGCCATCTGCATCCAAGCGGGGGCGATCGTTGCCGTGCTGTTCCTGTATTTCGGGCGCATCCGGCAGATGCTGGCGAGCGTGGTGAAGCCGGACCCGATCAACCACCGGCTATTGCTCGGTATCATCGTCGCCTTCATCCCCGCCGCCGTGCTGGGGGTGGCGCTGAAGAGCCACATCATCGATAAATACCTGTTCGGTTACTGGCCGGTGATCGCTGCGTGGCTGGTGGGCGGCGTCGTGATGCTGCTCATCGCGCGGCAGCGGCGCGACATCCCGCCGGACGCCGGCAAGCCGCTGGAGAGCCTCACCGTGCGTGGCGCGCTGTTCATCGGGCTGCTGCAGTGTCTCTCGCTGTGGCCCGGCGTCAGCCGCAGCCTGACCACCATCGTGGCCGGCGCAATGCTCGGATTGAGCATCCCCGCCGCGGTGGAGTTCAGCTTCCTGCTCGGCCTGGTCACGCTGGGTGCGGCCACGCTGTATGAGGGACTCAAGGACGGCCCGCTGATGATCGCCACCTACGGCTGGGTCACGCCGCTGATCGGCCTGGCCGTCGCATGCGTCGCCGCGGTTATCTCGGTGAAGTGGATGGTCGGCTACCTGAACCGCCATGGCATCGCGCTGTTCGGGTACTACCGAATCGCACTGGCGATCATCGCCGGGGCGTTAATCCTCAGTGGCATCCTGCGGTAAGTCGTCCGCTTCTTCCGCGTCCTTGTCCAACACACGGCGCATCTCCGCCCACTCCCGGGCCAGGTCGCGCACGGTGTCGTCTTCATCGTTGGCCAACTCGGCGAGAGCCCGGCGGGCGACCGGGTGGTCCATGTGAATCGCCAGGCGGGTGGTGACGGTGAAGCGCACCTCCGCGCATGGGTGCGTGCGCATCGCGGCGATGCGCGGGATGATGGAGGGGTGGTAATCGCCGTATTCGGCGATCGAGCACAACACATTGCGCAGCGTATCGATGTCCGGCTCGGTGTCCAGCATGGGCAGCAGCGTGGCCAGCGCTTCCTTGGGGAAGGGGACGATGTCCTTCGCGCCCGGCACGCTGTTCGCCAGCTCATCGGCGTATTCGCGGAACTTCTCTTCCCCGGACATGCGCAGGCGGCGGGCCACGCGCAGCATGGGCGCGGTGTCGCCCAACCGGCCGAGGATGCTCACCCCCAGCTTGCGCTCCTCCACGATCGGGCTGGTGCACAACGCGCGCGCCGCGTCCAGCACCTCGCGCGTGCCGCGGATCTGCAGGATCTGCAGCGCCTCAACGTAGCCGTCGCCCTCATCGAGGGCATACGACCGCAGCGCGAAGTCAATCAGCTCGCTGGTGGAGCGGGGATCGTCCAGTCGCTGCTGCCACGCCGTCGAAGAATGATCGGCCCACACGGGCAGCTCTTCATCCAGCTCTTCATCGCCCCAGAGATCGTCGTCCATGGCACCGTCCTGATGATGTGGATAGCTGATTATACCCCTGGCAAGCGGTCCTGAAAATAGCAAACAACGGAAAGGAAGAAAACACAGGTTGGACGATATTATTAAAATATTCAATATCAGTATTGACAAATTAAATGTATTGATGGATGATACATTAGATAAGTCAATCGGAGATGAAATATGGCGACTGATTGGTATGAGCTGACAAAGATGACGCAAGGGGAGACGGTGGTGGTGGAGCGGGTGCGGATGGTGGAGAAGGACATCGCCATCGAGGGGAGCTTTGCACTGCCGCCGCTGGCCAACCTGCCCGCCGAGGATCAGATCTTCGTGGCGGCTTTCGTTCGCTGCCACGGGAATATCCGGCAGATGGAGGCGGTGTTCGGGGTCAGCTACCCGACCATTAAAAACCGGTTGAACCGCATCGGGGAGGGGTTGAACTTCGTCGAGGTGATGCCGGAACCCGACCACAACGAGGTGCTCGCCGCGTTGGAGCGCGGAGAGATCACCGTACAGCAAGCCTTGGAGCGCATGCAGCAATGATCTTTCCGCCGTCCATTGCGCGTATGCAGATCATCGATGAAGGCCAACGGCGAATCAACCTATGGCTGCCGCTGCTGCTGATCTGGCCGGTGCTGCTGGCGCTGGGGATTGTGCTGGCGCCGCTGGTGCTCATCGCCGCGCTGGCCACCTGGCCGCGGTACGGGCGCCTGCTGCTGTTCGGCGGTCCGCAACTTTTCGGCGTGCTCTGCGCCATGCGCGGCCTGCAGGTACAGGTGAAGGACGGCAGCCACCGCGTCAATATTTATTTTCTGTGAGGAGGATCGTCATGAGCGAAGATCGACGCCGCATTCTGGATATGCTGGCACAGGGGAAGATCACCGTCGCTGAGGCGGAGCAGTTGCTGAACGCCGTCGGCAGCCCGGTGGAACCCGCGGAGGCGCCGGCGGTCAAAACCAGGCCGCGCTACCTGCGCGTGCTGGTGGATGACGACAGCAAGGGGGAAAACACCCACGTCAACATCCGCGTGCCGCTGCAGCTCATTCGCGCCGGGGTGAAATTTTCCTCAATCATGCCGAAGGACACACAGGACCAGGTCTCGGATGCCCTGGAGAAGAAGGGGATGCATCTCGACCTGTCGGAGTTGTCGCCGGAGTCAGTGGATGCGTTTGTGGAAGGCCTGGGTGACCTGACCGTGAATGTGGATGATGATAAGACAAAAGTCCGCGTCTTTTGTGAGTAAATCACGTTCACTTCCCGGCGCGAAACGATTGACAGGCTCGGGACGGTCGGTTATACTTTCTCCCGTCGTGGATGACGCGAGGTTGCCACCGTAGCTCAGTTGGTAGAGCAGCGGTTTCGTAAACCGCAGGTCGTCGGTTCGAGTCCGACCGGTGGCTCCAGTTTTATTCACGATCTGGCTCAGGGTCTATTGCCAGCACTGAGATATTCTGGTAGAATATCCGATGCGTGCGGAGAGGTGGCCGAGTCAGGCTGAAGGCGCCCGCCTGCTAAGCGGGTAAGGGAGCTTTAAACTCTCTTCCCGGGTTCGAATCCCGGCCTCTCCGCCAGAATAACATACGACATGCACCCGTAGCTCAGCGGATAGAGCGCTAGGTTGCGGACCTAGAGGCCGCAGGTTCGATCCCTGCCGGGTGTACCATTTACAGGAAACGGTCCTGCGAGAGTTCTCGCAGGACCGTTTTTTGTTTCCGCGAGGTATTACTTCATTGCCGCGCGCTGCGCATCGGTCAGCACCTGGTCGGTGATCGTCTTATACAGGGTGTCGAGTACGGCCGTGCGGCCCTTGGCATCAGCGGCGGCCAGTTGGCTCATCTGGTTCACCGCGCCTTCGCAGAGCGGTTTGAGCTTCGCGATCTGCTCCGGGGTCAGACTGGCCGCTTTGAAGCGCTTCTCCACGACGGCCTGCAGTTTGATCGCCTCCCAGGCGTTGCGCTGCTCCGGGGTGAGGATGGCGGTGGCGGCGGCTTTCTGCTCGGCGTCCAGTTTGGCGCGCTGCGCGACGAGGGCGTTCTTGTCCGCGGTCAGCTTGGCCAGTTGGGCCTGCAGGTCTTTGATCTGCTGGTCCATCGTCGTCACTTTACCGGCGTTGTTCGCATCCCACTGCGCCATCGCCGCGTTGCCGGCGATGACCTTGGCCTTCAGCGGGGCTTCCTGCTCGGGCGTGAGCTTGAGGGCTTTCGCGGCGGCAGCGTATTCGCTCTTCCGGTACAGGAGGATGCCCGCCCAGGTCTGCTGCTGCTCCGGGGTGAGGACGGCCATCACCTCGCCTTGCAGTTTCGCCGACAGGGCAGTGCGCTCGGCCGTCAATGGCGCGAGCTGGTCGGACGCCGCCTTTTGCGCGGCTGCGTCCTTGGCCTGCTGTGCGGCTTTCAGGTCGGCCTTGAACTTGGTGACCTTCTCCTTGTTGGCCTGGTCCCACGCCGCCAGCGCGGTGGTCATAGCTTGAATCTTCTCGCCCAGCTTCACCTGCTGATCGTCGGGCAGCTTCAGCTCGGTCACCATGACGGCGTAGTCGCCTTTGATGTAACTTTTCGGTCCGGGCGGCGTTCGCGCGGCAAAGCCTTGCAGGGCCATGCCAAGCAGCATCGCCAGCGCCAGCAGCAGGAATCCGTATCGCATAATGTTCCCCCTTCGAGTTTGCGTTTCCCAATCCGGATCAATGCCTTGCTCATTTTTGTCGGAGCCGGATCAGTTGATGCTAAACACATTAGGCATCGTTGGATGTCCTCCTTCTTGCGTTTGTCTTTCAACAGTCAAACTTGTTTACTTGACCCTTTCGCCTCGTTCGCACATCTCCAAATGACCAACTCCCTTCCCCATCGGGGGGGGAAGGGCTGGGGTTAGGGGGGGTGAAGTGCGCGAAAGTCCTGCAATAGATGGAATATATAGCTGGCGCGCGGCAATGGCCGGCGCGCTCCCGACATCCCCGCGCATACCCCCAGCCGGGAGTATGTCATCACCATTCTCATGCTGCGCAAAGACGGCACACGATCGTACGTGCGGTTATCGTCGTGCTCGCCGACAAAGCGCATCACCGAATCCGTCACACCGTCGATATGAGGCAAGCGCCATGAAGCGACGCATCGTCACCTTCCCAGCCGCCGGCATGGGGGGCATCATCCTGCTGGCTACCGTGTTGCTTCGCGCGATGGCGGCAGCGCCGCTGCCGGGAATGATCCGACCGGAATCGGATCATGTCTTCACCAGCACGCGGTGCATCTCCGGCATGACGGTGGCGCCCGGGGGCGACCTGTGGGTAGCGACGCCGGGCGGGGTGCTCCGCCACACGCCGGAGGGAAGCTGGCAGCAGTTCACGCGCCTGGATGGTCTGCCGTCACAGGAGGCGCGCAGCTTTTTCATCGCTGGAGAGAAGGTGATCACCTTTTTCCCGACGGCGTCCGCGACCTGGCAGTCAGGACGTTGGCTGGCATCCGCGGGCAGCGTGCGTTATGCCGGCCTGCGCGACGGGCAGATCTGCGCGGCGGTGTGGAACGGGCAGACCTGCGCCGCCACGGTGGCCGGCCTGTCGATCCAACACGGCGAGGGGTGGCGCAAGGTGGAGATGCCGCTCTCCACGGGCACGCATATCAGCGCGCTGCTGCCACGGGGGAAGACGCTGTGGGCTGCGCTGTACGGCGACGGGCTGTGGCAGTTTGACGGGAAAGCGTGGCAGTTCATGCTCTCGGTGCCGGCGGAGGCGCGCGAGATCACCACGCTGGCAGCGGCGGGCGACACGCTGTGGCTGGGCACGCGGCGCGAAGGCCTGTGGTCCTACCAGGCGGAGCACTGGCGCCGGCACCCGCAGCCGAACGAGCCGTATGACCATAACGGCCAGTCACTATGCCTGTACCGTAATTGTCTCTTCATGGGCACGCTGGAGGACGGGCTGGTGGTTGATACCGGCGACGGCTGGAAGCATGTGACCATGCCGGAGATCTCCTCCGGTGCACCGCGGCAGATGGCCGTGTTCCACGAAGCGCTGTTCCTCCGCCATAGCAGCGGCAAGGTAGATCGCTTCGACGGACAACGCTGGGAGCGGGACTTCTGCAAAGATTTGCCGCGGAAGGAAGCCTCCGCGCTGGCGGCGGACGAGGGGCGGTTGTATGTGGCGCAGGGGGGCGGATGGAGCGAATATGACGGGCGTGCATGGACGCACTACCTGAAGCTGCCCGATCTGCAGGGGCTGGCCATCACCGCGCTGCTGCCGGATGGCGACACGCTGTGGATCGGCACCCGGCATCGCGGCATCGCGGAGTATTCGCACTCGACGGAAACACTGCGCTGGCATGATGATCGTAGTGGCTTACCTGATAATTGGATCACGTATCTCGCCCGGCAGGGGAGCACCCTGTACGCCGGCACCCTCGCCGGCGGCCTGGCTTGCCGTGATGGGCAGGACTGGTCCCCCGCGCTGCCGGGTGAAGAGATCACCGCCCTCGCCACGAGCGAAGCAAGCACGCTGTATATCGGCACGCGGAACGGCCTCTGGCAGCGAAAGCCTGACGGCGCATTGGTGAAGGTCGAGCGGCCTTATCTTGATGAGATCCAGGCGCTGCAGGTGGACGGGACGCATCTGTGGGTGGGGACGAGGACGGGGCTATATTTTATTGCTGCTCCATAGACGGATACCAAGCGTGATTGTTCAGGCCCTTTCAGGGCCTTGACCTATCACAAAATGTGATAGGTTCGTCTCTTATTACGACGCCTTGAACAGATAATATTCCCATAACGCCGCGACTTCGCGGGTGACCAGCCATGGCAGGCTGACCATCGGCCGGGTAGCGCCGGCGGGGACGGTGTAGACGTCGTAGCCGGAACAAAGGTAGGTCATTTTGATGCGCGGCAGGTGGTAGAACTGGCTGACGGCGAGGATGCGGCGGAGGCGCCGCTGCCGGAAGACGGGCACGGTGTTGCGCACGGTGGCGCGGGTGTCCAGGCCGTCGCGGTCCAGGAGGACCGCTTCGTTTGGCACGCCCTGGCTGACGGCCAGGCGGCGCATGGCCTCGGTTTCGTGCACGGCGCCCTGGCCCGGCCCGCCGGAGAAGATGAGCAGCGGCCGTAGCCGTCGTGGTAGAGGCTGCAGGCGGTCAGTACGCGGTCATATAGCGCCAGCGAGCAGCTGCCGTCAGCATAGGCGCAGGCGCCGAAGACCACGATGGCGTCCGCCGGCCGCCGGTAGTCCGCCTTGCCAAAGCAATAGATCTGCGCCAGCGGGAAGACGACGAGGGCGGCGAGCACCGTGGTCAGCAACCAGCGCAGCGAGAGCCGGTCATTGCCCGCGACGGCGCCGCACAGCAGCGGCAGGCTGATGACCAGCAAGGCGGCAGTGACCAGCAACGAAAAGGGCACGGGCGGTCCGGCAGCCAGCGTTCGGTCTGCCAGCAACAGTTTGTAGGTGAAGGCATTGAGCAGCGTGATACAGACAAGCACGGCACTCACGGCCAGCGTCAGACGGCGCCGCCATGGGACCAGGGTGGGGGAGAGCGCGTAAACAATCAGGCAAAGGCCGGCCAGCAGCAGCACGCTCCGCGCGATGCCCGGCGGCAAAAAGCGCAGGTCAATCCACCAGAGATTCCCGTCGAACCCCGGCGACCGCAGCTCCCCAAGCAGGTTGAGCAGCGTGAAGGCGCCCAGACACAGCGCCAGCCCGCGTGAGACCGCGGAGAGGCGGCCGGGCGGAGGCTGCCACCGGTGTTTCGCGATGTAGATGAAGGTTGTTCCAGCCATACTGAACGCACTATACGCCCTGCTGTTTACGGCACGGTAACAACATGATGACGAATGGATGAAAAACACTGGGCTCGCAGGCGTCCCGCGCCTGCCTAAATTGGTAAGCTTTCCATCAAGGGCAGGCGCGGGACGCCTGCGAGCCCAGGATTTACTCCGGGATCTCTTCATCCAGCGCCGGCGGGTGTGCGTAGAAGCGCGGATGCAGGTACAGCACATACAGGAAGATCAACGCGGCCAGCGCGCAGAGGACGGCGCCGGCGAGGAAGGGGGTTCGGTAGCCGCCGTACCGGTCGGCGAGGGCGCCGCCCAGCGTGGGACCGAGTAACCCGCCCAGGCCGTAACTAAGGTACAGCACGCCGTAGATCGCCCCCGCGTAACGCAGGCCGAACAGGTCGGTGGAGGTGGGACCGTAGAGCGTGAGCCAGGTGCCGAAGGCGAAGCCGGCCAGTCCGGCGATGATGAAGATCACTGCGGGCAGCGGGATCGCGACCAGGCCGATGAGCAGCACCGCCTCCAACACGCTGGCCACCACCAGGCAGGGCAGGCGGCCGATGCGGTCGGATAACCAGCCCATCACCACGCGCCCCGCGCCGCTGCCGATGGACATCACCGACAGCAGCCACGCCGCCCGCGTCGCGGGAATGCCCTGCCCCAGGCCGAAGTTCACCAGGTGCGCCAGCAGCAGCAGCCCGACGGAGGTGGCCAGCAGATAGGCCGTGAAGATTAGCCAAAAGAGAGGCGTGCGCAACGCTTCAGCGAGGGTCAGGCCGCCGGCGTGGAGGTGGTTGTCCCCTTCAGCAAGCTTCGGCGCGCGGATGCCAAGCGCGAGCAGCGGGATCAGCACCAACACGGCCAGTCCGTAGCGCAGCATAATGCCGTCCCACCCCAACCTCGGCAGGAAATGCTGGGCGAGCGGCGCCCAGACAAACGCGCCCAGGCCGAACGCCCCCACCACCACGCCCGCCGCCAGCCCGCGCCGCGTTGGGTACGAGCGCATGGATGCGGTCACGCAGGAAACGTAGGCAAAGCCGAAGCCGATGCCGGCGAGCACGCCGTACGCCAGCACCAGCCCGGTCAGGCTGTGCAGCCAACTGGCGAGGATCAGCCCGGCTCCGAAGAGAAACCCGCCGGCGGCCGCGCTGCCGGAGGGGCGCAGGCGATGCTCGAGGATACCGCCGATGCCCATGCCGACCGCATACACGAACAGCAGCACGGCATGCGGCAGCGCCGCGGTGGAGCGCTCCCAGCCGAACGCGGTCATCAGCGCCGGCAGCAGCACGCCGTACGCGTAAATCGAGCCCAGCAGAAACATGGCCACCGCGGCCGTGACCAGCGTCACCGTCATCACCCCTCTCCCTGTTTGCCGGGAAACGGGCGGGGTATGCGGCGGGGTTGTGCGGAAACATACGTAGGTATTCGCACCGGCTCTAGTACTCTGGCAGATTGAATCTGCCGGAATACCAGTGAAGATAGGACTTATGGGACTTATAGGACTTATGCTGAGCAGGAGTGTTCTCAGTATAAGTCCTATAAGTCCCATATGTCCTATCCTCTTTCAAACCGGCAATCGGATAAAATGACCCCTATTGCCAACTTGACGAGAAATATTATAAAATTGTGGAGGGAAACAAGCACAAGAGATCGAATCCGTATTGGGCAACCTTCTGGACGTCTCCGATCTCGGGATAACCAGGAGGTTTTTGTCGCGTGTGCATGCCGGATAATGATTCCGGTTTCTATTTCGATTGTGGAGGAGTATCCGTGGCTAATAAACGCGTCTACCTGTTCGCCGAGGGTAAAAAAGAGTGGCGAGACCTGCTGGGTGGCAAAGGCGCCAACCTGGCGGAGATGACCAATATCGGGCTGCCCGTACCGCCGGGCTTCACCATCACCACCGAAGTCTGCAATGAGTATTACCAGAATGGGCAGCAGGCTCCGGCCGGATTATGGGACGAAGTCGCCGCCGCGCTGAAGAACGTGGAAGAGCAGACCGGCAAAAAGTTCGGCGATCCGAAAAACCCGCTGCTGGTGTCGGTCCGCTCCGGCGCGAAGTTCTCCATGCCGGGCATGATGGACACCGTGCTGAACCTGGGCCTCAACGACCAGACCCTGCAGGGCATCATCGCCCTCACCGGCAACGAGCGCTTCGTGTATGACTCCTACCGCCGCTTCCTGATGATGTTCTCCGACATCGTCGAATCCAGCGAATATCCCAAGTTGAAGAAGGACGAGTTCGAGCATATCTTCGACGCGCTGAAGAAGGAAATGGGCGCCGCCCAGGACACCGACGTCGACGCCGCCGGGTTGAAGAAACTCTGCGAGCAGTACAAGGTGTATTACAAGAGCGTGACCGGGAACGACTTCCCGCAAGATCCGATCGATCAGATGCACCGCGCCGTGCTGGCCGTCTTCAAGAGCTGGATGAACGAGCGCGCCATCATCTATCGCCGCCGCGAGAAGATCGCCGACGACCTGGGCACCGCCGTCAACATCCAGACCATGGTGTTCGGCAACATGGGCAACGACTCCGGCACCGGCGTGGCCTTCACCCGCAACGCCGCCAACGGCGACAACCACATCTTCGGCGAATACCTGATGAACGCGCAGGGTGAAGACGTGGTGGCCGGCGTGCGCACCCCGCAGCCGGTGAGCCAGCTCGAGGCCGAGAACCCGACCATTTACAAGCAGTTCATCGACATCGCGCACAAGCTCGAGCAGCATTACAAAGACATGCAGGACATCGAGTTCACCATCGAAAAAGGCACGCTCTACATCCTGCAGTGCCGCTCCGGCAAACGCACCGGCGTCGCCGCGGTGAAGATCGCCGTCGACCAGGTCGCCGAAGGCCTCATTACCAAAGAGCAGGCCGTCAGCCGCGTGCCGGCGGAAGCCCTCGAGCAGTTGCTGAACCCGCGCCTGATCAACCCGGAAAAGGTCTCCCCCGTCGCCAAAGGCATGAGTGCCGGACCCGGCGGTGCGGTCGGACACATCGCGCTCGACTCCGAGACCGCCATTAAGATGGCGGCCGCGGGCAAAGCGGTGATCCTTGTCCGCAAGCTGACCAATCCCGATGACCTGGGCGGAATGCTCGCGTCCAAAGGCGTGCTGACGAAAGAAGGCGGGAAAACCTCGCACGCGGCGCTCGTCGCCCGCCAGTACGGCATTCCGACCATCTGCGGCTGCGGCGCCGTGCAGATCGACGACCAGGCGCGCACCGTCAGCATGAACGGCACGACCTTCGCCGAGGGCGATATCATCTCCATCGACGGCACGCTGGGTGAAGTCTACGACCGCGCGCTGTCCACCGAGCCCGCCCGCGTGACCGGCGACTTCGGCACCTTCATGGAATATGTCGATATGTTCCGCAAGCTGGGCGTACGCGCCAACGCGGACACCCCGGAGCAGGCGGCGCAGTCCGTCGAGTTCGGCGCGGAGGGCATCGGCCTCTGCCGCACCGAGCACATGTTCATGGGCGACCGCGTGCCGGCCGTGCAGGACATGATCCTGGCGGAGAACGAAGAGCTGCGTGAGGCGGCGCTGGCGAAACTGCTGCCGCTGCAGCGCGGCGACTTCGTCGGCATCTTCAAGGCGATGGTGAAGGACGGCAAGGGCCTGCCGGTGACCATCCGCCTGATCGACCCGCCGCTGCACGAGTTCCTGCCCAGCCTGGAAGAGCTGCTGGTGGAAACCACCGAGCTGCGCTGCAAGGGCCAGACCGGCGACGAGTATGAAGCGAAAATGCGCATGCTCGGCAAGGTGCGCGAGCTGCACGAATATAACCCGATGCTCGGTCTGCGCGGCGTGCGCCTGTCCATTTACTTCCCCGGCATCGTGAAGATGCAGACCGCGGCCATCATCGGCGCGGCGTGCGAAGTGAAGAAGGCGGGCATCGACGTGCATCCGGAGATCATGATCCCGCTTATCGGCCTTGTGACCGAGCTGACCGAAGTCAAGGGCCAGCTCGAGCAGGTGGCGAAGGACACCATGGCGCAGGAAGGCGTGGAAGTCGACTACAAGTTCGGCACCATGATCGAGATCCCGCGCGCAGCCCTCACCGCCGGCGAGATCGCCAAGGAAGCCGAGTTCTTCAGCTTCGGCACCAACGACCTGACACAGATGACCTTCGGCCTCTCCCGCGACGACGCAGTCAAATTCCTGCCCGTCTACCTGGAGAAGAAGATCATCAAGGTCGACCCGACCGAGAGCATCGACCAGGTCGGCGTCGGCCGCCTGATGGAGATCTGCGTGAAGGACGCCAAAGCCGTCAATCCGAAGATCAAGCTCGGTATCTGCGGCGAACACGGCGGCGATCCCGACTCGGTGAAATTCTGCCACCAAATCGGCCTCACCTACGTGAGCTGCTCGCCCAAGCGCCTCCCGGTGGCCCGCCTCGCGGCGGCCCAGGCGGCGATCGAAGGCGGCGCGGCGCAGGATAAGTAAGTCGTGATTGGTGAGTAGTGAGTAGTTGGGTGCGTGCCCCGGAGGAGACTCCGGGGCACGCTTTTTCTGTCGGAGCGCGTCCCGATCAGATCGGGACGCGCGTAAGAGTTTCTCACGCACTCAACTCACGCGGATTGGCAATCTGTGCTCCGACACTCCGGGGCTGAAGAAGGCGGCGTAAATGACGGCTCAACGGTGGAAAGTCGATTCTCAGTCTGGAAGGAGGCGAGAGCCCCGCCCGAATATAGGTGAGCTAACCTATCATCGGCGGGGCTCTCGCCTCCTTCCAGGCTGTGAATCGACCTTCCACCGCTGATTTCGATGTGAGCAGAGGAGCGGTGAGACGGGATTCGTGCTATGATACGGTAGCTTTTTCCGGAGGCACACTATGCACGCACCCGCCCCCTTTGGCCCGGTTCCCTCGGCGCGACAATTGCGCTGGCACGCGATGGAGTTTTACGGCTTCCTGCACTTCACGGTGAACACCTTCACCGACAAGGAGTGGGGATACGGCGACGAGAGCCCGGCGGTGTTCAACCCGTCGGCGCTCGACGCGCGGCAGTGGGCGCGGACGGCCAGGGAAGCCGGCATGTCCGGGCTCATCCTCACCGCCAAGCACCACGATGGGTTCTGCCTGTGGCCCAGCCAATTCACCGAGCATTCGGTAAAGCATTCCCCGTGGAAGGGCGGCAAGGGCGACGTGGTGCGCGAGCTGCGCGAGGCGTGCGATGAGTATGGGCTGAAGATGGGGCTGTACCTGTCGCCGTGGGACCGGAATCACGCCGGCTACGGCACGCCGGACTACGTGACCTATTATCGCCACCAGCTCGACGAGCTGCTGACGCAATATGGCGAGCTGTTCGAGATCTGGTTCGACGGCGCGAACGGCGGCGACGGCTTTTACGGCGGAGCGCGGGAGACGCGGCGGATCGACCGGCGGACGTATTACGACTTCCCCGTCCTCTGGGACATGGTGCGCGAGCGGCAACCCAATGCCATGATGTTCAGCGACGCCGGGCCGGACATCCGCTGGGTGGGCAACGAGTCGGGGCTGGCCGGCTTCACCTGCTGGTCGAAGCTCGATCCGGAAGGCATCTTCGTCGGCGAGGTGGACGATCTGTCGCGGCTGGGGCGCGGCGACGCGGACGGCTCCGTCTGGCGGCCGGCCGAGGTGGACGTCTCCATCCGGCCGGGGTGGTTTCACCATCCGCACGAAGCGCCGAGATCGCTGGACGAGCTGCTCACCATCTACTTCGCCAGCGTGGGATACGGCACGTGCCTGCTCTTCAACCTGCCACCCGACCGCCGCGGGCTGATCCCTGATGATGATGCGGCGCGGCTGCGCGAGTTTCGCGCGGCGCTGGACGCCATCTTCCGGCTGGACATTGCCGCCGGGAAGACCGCCACGGCGTCGAATACCCGCGGACCGGAATTTGCCGCAAATTGTGTGACCGACGACGACCCAAACACCTACTGGGCGGCGGAGGACGACGTATGCGAGGCGTCGGTGACCGTGGACCTGGGGGAGACCGCCCGCATCCACGCCGTGCGCATGGAGGAGTTCATCCCGCTCGGCCAACGCGTCGAATCCTTCGCTCTCGACGTGCAGCGCTGTGGTCAGTGGCTGGAGCTGGCGGTGGGCACCACCATCGGCGCGCACCGCATCCTGCGCTTCCCCGCCATCGACTGCCAGCAGGTCCGCCTGCGCATATTAAAGGCGCAGGCTTGCCCGACGCTGTCGCGGTTTTCGGTCTACTCGTCTTAATCCTGTGATCCCAGGGGGAGCGTTCCATGCCGAAACACGACAGCTTGCTCGATACGCTCGCGCGCTTGCATGCGCTGGAGAACGCGTCGTTGACCGACGCGGCGCGGGAGGAATTGCTGCGGGCGCTGGGGCATCAGAACAACGTGATCATCGCACGGGCGGCGGATATCATGGGCGGGTCCGGGAAGACGGAGTTTATCCAGCCGCTGCTGGAGCGCGGCGAGCGGCTGTTCAAGGGCGGGACGGACGCCGACAAGCAGTGCCGCGGCAAAGAGGCGATCGTCCGGGCGCTGGACGCGCTGGGCAATACCTGGGAAGCGATCTACCTGCGCGGCATTCGCTGGGTGCAGATGGAGCCGGTGTGGGGCGGGCGGGCGGACACCGCGGCCAATCTCCGCGGGCTCTGCGCGCAGGCGCTGGCGCGCATGGATCACCCGGATGCGCATTTTGAGATCATGAACCTGCTGGTGGACAAAGAAATGCCGGCGCGCATCGCGGCGGTGAATGCGCTGGCGTATCTGGGTGACGAGAAGAGCGAGCTGCTGCTGCGGTTGAAAACACTGACCGGCGACGAGATGCCGGCAGTACTCGGCGCGTGTTTCGCCGGCCTGCTGACCATCACGCCGGAGCGCTCCGTGCCCTTCGTCGCCGGGTTTGTCTCCTCCGGGGATGCCGAGTTGGCGGAACGCGCCGCGCTGGCGCTGGGAGAATCCCGCCGGCCGGAGGCCTTCGCCGCGTTGCGCCGATGCTGGGACGACCTCGTGGATTTCACCTTCCGCAAAACGCTGCTGCTGGCCATCGGCCTGATTCGCAGTGAAGAGTCCTTCAATTTCCTCCTCACCGTGGTGCGTGACGAAGGCCGCAGCGCCGCCCTTCGCGCGCTGGAAGCGCTGGCGATCTACGCCGCGGAAGAACGGCGACGCGAGCAGATCCGGGAGGCCGTGGAAGCCTCCGGCGACGAGAAGGTGCGGGAAGCATTCAGCGCAATGCTTTAACATTATTTTGAAACCGCAGATTACGCAGATTACGCTGATTATTTGCTTCGCAGGAAGCCCACGTAAAAGAAAGACTACCTAAACGTAGGAAATGACCCTCTGCCAGGTGGCTAATTGGTCACGGTTGGAGATTCGAGATCAGTTCACGGACTCTCTGCGAAGCAATTAATCGGTGAAATCTGCGTAATCTGCGGTTTCAAAATGACTTAAATACCCCGGTAGCTCCACGACCAGCGCAACCGGCTGACTACGCTGGCGGCGAGGATGACTACGATCACCAGGGTATACAGGTCGACTGCCATCAGCAGAAGGTGCACGGCCGGTGCGGCGCCGGTGATGACGCGGCCCAGCGACCAGCGCGACACCCCCTGCAGCCCCTGCATGACCAGGAGAATGCGCAGGCCGAGACCACCGGCGACAACGGCTATCCCGGAGATAACCTCCATCGCGGCGCCGCTATTTCCGCGGGTGACCTTCAGGATGGTGGTCCCCACGAACCGTCCGCAGAGCATCGCCAGCCAGAACCCGAAGAAGCCGATCCGCCCCAGCACCAATCCGCCCAGCGCGCCCGCGGCCAGCGCGATGAGGCCGGCAATGACCGTCTGCGGCACTGACGGCGCGTACAGCGTGACCCGCTTGCTCAATCCGCATTCCCGGCATTTGAAGCCGACCGGCGACAGCACGGCGCATTGATCGCAAATGGGCGTGTCGCAGGCGGCGCAGCGAAGGTAGGTCACCTCTCTTGGGTGCCTGGCGCAGGTGGGTTCGTTATGCACGATTCGCAGTTGACTTTCCAATAGACAATCTCCGCAGGCGTATTAGATGAGAACAATTGTTTTTATTATACATGCGTGCAGCATGTTCTGGGAACAGTATCTGCAGTATTCTTCAGTGTTTACAATATAATGATATGGTTATATAATAAGTATTAAGCGATGCCGTCATTGCGGAGGGAGAGAGCATGCCACTATACGAGTTCGAATGCCGGAGCTGTCATAAAGTCTTCGAGGAGCTGGTGCGCAGCGGGAATAACGGGGAAGGCGTGAGCTGCCCGTCCTGCGGCGGGCAGGAAGTGGGCAAAAAGATGTCCACCTTTGCCGGGCGCATGGGCCAGGGCAAGGCGCCGGAGCATGCCGGCGGGTGCGCCGACGGGTCCTGCCCGATGCGCGGGCAATGCGGATTGAATTAGGGGAACGATCATGGCCATCACCATATTTATAGAGCATTGCCCGCAAAATCATCCGTGCCCCGCCGTGCGCGCGTGCCCACTGGAGGCGCTGACGCAAAAAGCCGGCGCCGCCCCGGAGGTGGACCCGGAGAAGTGCACCGAGTGCGGGTTGTGCATTAAGCACTGCCTGACCGGTGCGCTGCAGATGATGGATTAACACTGGCCAGTTCAGCACAAAGGCACGAAGACACAAAGGCACAAAGACTGATTCTATCTCTTTGTGCCTTTGTGCCTTTGTGCCTTTGTGTCTTCGCCTTCGTGGGATATTGCCACCTGGATTGATGAACAGTACAATGCAGGTATGTTTGACCAATCACTCGATCTTTCCGACGTGCTGGCTCGATTGAAGCGGGCGGATGAGTCGCTGGGTGAGTTCATTGCGCCGCTGTGGCCGGGGGTGTCGCTGGCGGCAGCGTGGATCGAGGGGAAGCCGCGGCTGTTTCACCTTGAAGGCGTGCCCGCGCAGGAAGACTATTACCTGCTAAAGATCGAGGAAGGATCAGCGGCAGTCACTCGCCTGGCAGAGGTGGAGGAAGTCCGCAAGTACCTGAACTACCTCACCAAAGCCAGTGTCGTCCTCCTTGACGAGGGCATGGCGTACCCGGCCGGAACCATCGAGCGCCTGCAGGGCATCACCGGCCCGCACCCGATCCACTTCGCGCAGGGCGAGCCGCTGATGCAGGTGCAGGCGCGCTTCGACGGCGTGAACGTGCTGTTCGACAGTGCCATGGCGGAGAGGGGACACAGCGATAATCCGCTCGAGGAGCTGTTCGCGGGCGGCGCATCGCTCTCATTCGGCAGCGATCTGCTCGATATCCCCGCGGAGGAGGAAGCGGGCGAAGATGCCTCGCCGGTGCTGGAGCGGTTGCGGAAAAATCCCGACCTGTATACCGAATACCGCCTGAAATCGGTGCTGGAAGCCGGCGGGGCCGTGCTGGAGAACTGGTCGCGTGAAGAGGACGGCCTGCACGTGCGCTGGCGGCTGGAAGATGACGTGCACACCGTCACCCTCGTCTCCGACAACGCGCCGATCACCAGCGGCATCAGCTTGGCCGGGACGCGCGGGTTTGACCCCGCCCAGCTTATCCGCCTGCTGCACGAGCATCTCCTCGACGCGTGGAAGTAAGCCGTATCATGCCAATGGGCTTGCCTATGCGCACCCTTTACGGGTGCGCATAAGCAAGCCCATATGCATACTCCGAGAGTAAAGCCGGTCACTTCCACTGTAGTAATCTTCCCTCAGCCTCAATTGTTCGTTGCGCCAACAACCAATCGTCTTGCGCCGGGTACGTTATGATAGGACATCATACGGACCGGGAGAGGAGGGCGCGATGACCGACGAAACACGGGGCAGGCGCATTTCGAATTGGACGGAGTTTCTCGAACGCTCGATCGAGCTGGGGCTCGGGGCGGCGATGCTGACGGCGGAAGGCGCGCAGCGGCTGGTGAACGATATGGTCAACCGCGGCGAGGTGGCGCGCGAGGAGAGCACGAGCCTGGTGGACCGGCTGGTCGTCCTCGGGCGCGAGCAGCAGGAGATGCTGCGCCAGACCATCGAGAAGACCACCGAGCGCATGATGGAGCGCATGAACGTGGCGAAGAAGGACGAGGTGGCGGCCTTGCGGCAGCGCGTCGACGACCTGGAGCGCATCGTGATGGGCCACGCCGCGCCTGTCAACACCGCCGTCCCGCCGACCACGGCCGGCAGCACCGAACCGCCGTTGTCGGCGCCGCCGGAAGGCGAAGATTACCTGATCGACCAGGAGTAATGGCGGAAGGGTGGAAGATTGGAAGGTTGGAAGAATGGTGAGTAGTGAGTAGTAAGTAGTGAGTAGTAATAAGTGATAAGTGCCCGGTTGTGCGGCGGATTACCGCCGCAGAGGTGGTCGAGTAGGCAGGAGAGCCTTTTCGCCTCTTTCCATAGCTCCCGCGCCGTATCGAGACCACCGCTTTGACAGGTGAACCTTTCGAGAACGGGCGCTATAAATGAGGTGGTTTCGATACGGCGAGGTAGCTGTGGAAAGGTGCGTAATACTTACCTGCCTACTCAACCACCTCTGCGGCGGTAATCCGCCGCACAACCGGGCACTATTCACTACTTACTACTGACTACTGACTTCCAACCTTCCAGTCTTCCATCCTTCCAACGATCACTATGCCTTCTCTCTTCATCACAAAACGGGAGTTGAAGCGCGCCTGGCAGATCATCCGGGTCAGCGGGCGGTTCGGGCTGGTGCCGCTGATTCAGGCCGCCGGCATCAACCGGTGGTTCGGGTTCCGGCTGTGGTGGCGGCACATGGAGCGGCGGTTCCAGAATATTCCGCCGCCGGTGCGGCTGCGGCTGGCGCTGGTCGAGCTGGGCACCACCTTCATCAAGCTCGGACAGGTGTTGAGCGCGCGCTCGGACCTGTTGCCTCCCGATTATCTGAACGAGTTGGCCAAGCTGCAGGATGAGGTGCCGGCGCTGCCGTTCGACGAGATGCGCCCGGTCTTCATCGCCTCCTTCGGCCTGCCGCCGGAAGCCGCCTTCGCCGAATTCGATCCGGTACCCGTCGCCTCCGCCTCCATCGGCCAGGTGTATGCGGCGAAGCTGCGCGACGGCACCGACGTGATGGTCAAGCTGCAGCGGCCGGGGGTCGATGAGCAGGTGCGGACCGACCTGGCGCTGATGTATCGCGTGGCCGACCTGGCCAACCGCAACCCCTTCCTGGCCCGTTATGACCTGCTGTCGCTGGTACGGGAATTTGCCAATATCCTTCAGGACGAGCTGATTTATACCCTGGAGGCGCACAACGCCGAGACGCTGGCGAAGGAGATGGCGACGCATGTGAACATCATCTTCCCGCAGGTGTGCTGGGATTATACTTCGCGCAACGTGCTGACCACCGTCCGCATTTACGGGGTGAAGACCACGGAAATGGTGCAGGGGGCGCTGCCGCACGTTGATCGCCAGGAGATCGCGGAGAGCCTCGCCAACAGCCTGCTGGAGCAGATCCTGCTGCACGGCATGTTCCACGGCGACCCGCACCCGGGCAATTTGCTGGTAACCGCGGACGGCATGCTGGCCTACCTGGACACCGGTATGGTGGGCCGCATGGACCGCAAAACGCGCGAGCTGCTGATCGAGCTGTCGATCTCCATCTTCGAGCAGGACATCGACTCCATCCTCGACACGCTGCAGCAGCTCGGGGTGGTGATGGAAGGCGCCGACCTGTCCGGCCTGCGGCAGGACCTGTCACGGTTGATTACCAAGTACTACTTCCTGCCGCGGCGGGAATTTAAGCTCGGTATGCTGCTGCAGCGTGTGAATTACCTGCTGTTCGAGCACCGGGTGCGCATGGCCTACGAATTCGGACTGATGGCAAAGGCGCTGTTCCAGGCGGAAGGGGTAGCGCAGGCACTGTATCCGGATTTCGATTACAACCGCGCCGCCCGCCCGGTGATCGACGAAGTGCGGCGGCGGTACTATTCTTTCAACACCTTCATCGAGGACACCGCGCGCGAATTGCATGGCATGCGGCGGCAGATTGTGGACCTGCCCCGGCGGTTGAGCACGGTGCTCAGCCATTTCGAACAGGGCACCCTGCGCATCCATACGGCGGATGAATTTATCGAATTGAAGCATATGACCATGCATGCCATTGCCAATCGCCTTGCGCTGGCCCTGCTCATGCTGGTGTTGATCATCTCCGGCTCGATCCTGCTGGCCGGCCAGGCCACCGGCTGGGTCATGATCCTGGGCATCTCCATGCTCGGTCTGGGCGGCGTGCTGCTGCTGGTGCTGCTGGCGGCGATCATGCGGGTGTAGGGGAGTGGCTAGTGGCTAGTGGTTAGTGGCTAGTGACTGATCTATGCCTAGCTTTCAGATAACAGTGAAGCCTTTCGGATTCACGGACACTAGCCACTAGTCATTAGCCACTAGTCACTAGCCACTTTCCCTTATGTCATGGCTCTGCTCATTCGCAGACCGACTGGTTTTTTGTTACAATACAATTATGACCGCACAATTGCGCCGGGCGCGGGTGACGGATGTGGTGGGCATGCAGCGCCTGATCAACCGATTCGCCGAGCGGGACGAGATGCTTCCGCGCGCGCTCCATGAGTTGTATGAAACGATTCGCGATTTCTTCGTCCTCGAAGAAGAGGGCGAGATCGTCGGCACCGCCGCGCTGCACGTGAACTGGGCGAACCTGGCCGAGGTGAAGAGCGTCTCGGTGGCCGAGCATTGCCGCCGCCGCGGCTACGGGCAGCGGCTGGTGGGGGCATGCATCGAGGACGCGCGCGAGCTGGGCGTGGCGGCGCTGTTCTGTCTTACCTATCAACCGGAGTTCTTCCGCTCGCTGGGCTTCGGGGAGATCGACCGCGCCATGCTGCCGCGCAAGGTCTGGAGCGAGTGCATCCGCTGTCCGAAGTTCAACAACTGCACGGAAATCGCCATGTCGCTGCAGGTGCTGGAGCAGCCGGCGCCGGCGCCGGAGGACCCGCTGGCCTCGCTGGCCGCCGTGCCCGCCCGCCATGGCACGTAACCGTCCGACCATCTTCGGTCCGGCGTATCTCGATGTCGTGCTCACCCTCGACCGTCCCCTGCTCGCCGGCGGGCCGGTGCTCGACCAGAGCCTGCCCGCCGCGCGCCTGACTCCCCGCGACGACGGCGTGCTGGAAGTGGTAGGGCCAACAGGCGACCGGCTGGTCTGCCTGCTGCCCCCGGATCAAGCTGAATTCGCGGCCTCCTGCGAGTTGTGCGAGCCGGTGCTGGCGCGCACGCAGCCCGGCCGGATCGTAACCGGTGAATACCCGGTGGCCAGCGCGGTGCGGCAGCTTGGCGGCATGGGCGCGGGCTACGCGAAGGCGCTGGACGGATTGCTGCGTATGCCGATCGGGGATGATGCTGTCGGGCGCGAAGTGCTGCAGTTGCTCGCCGCACACGAAATCGATGCCGTTCCCGCGCTGCTGCCGGACTGCCCGAGCGACACCAGTCTGCTGCTGCAATCCCCGCAGGGCGATAAGCTGGCCATCGGCGTCCGCCAGGCGATGGTGCGCTGGCAGGTGACCTCAGAGGATCATGCCCTGGCCGCGGAAGCATCTGCCCTGGTCTTCTGCGGCGCCCCCAACGCGCTGATGGCCACCGTGTTGGAAGGGGCGCCGGATATTCCCGTCATGTGCGCTCCCGCGCTGCGTAACGTCTGCGATCGCTCTGTCCCGCTGGCACGTCTCGCCGCAAAGATCGGCTACCTGACGCTGAACGCGCTAGAATGGTCGCAAATGGACGGCGCCGAGGAGATGCGCCGGCAGGTGCCGGTGATTACGGTCACCGAGGGAGCGCAGGGCAGCCGAATCCTGCTGGGCGAACGGGAGATACGCATTCCGGCGACACCGTTTGAAGGGCCGGCGGATACGAACCGAGCGGGCGAGACTTATGCGGCGACCTTCTTTCGCGCGTTGCTTGCCGCTTGCCCGGAATTCCCGCGTGGAGTCACAATAGAGGCGGCGGAGCACTCAGGTCGATTGGCCGCAGTGCAGGCGGCAAAACAGTTGGCGATGCGGGAGTTTGGGTTTCCGAACGAAGAAGACACGCGCGGACTCTGAGGTCCGCGCTCCCAATTATGGACCAATACCCCACCACTGAATCAGGCCGCCGGGAGAAGGCGCGGGCAAACCGGGCGATGTTTGACGGCATCGCGCGGCGGTATGACTTGCTGAACCGGGTGATGAGCCTGGGGCTGGACGCGCACTGGCGGAAGAAGCAGGTGGCGCTGTGTGCCGTCGGGCCGGGGTCGCGCTGCCTGGACGTCTGCTGCGGCACCGGCGACGTGGCGCAGGCGCTGGCGCGGCGTGGGGCGGCGGTGGTCGGGTTGGATGCCAGCGCGGGCATGCTGGCGGTGGCGCGGGAGCGGGTGGGGGAGGAGATCGCGCTGGTGCGCGGCGACGCGCTGCGCATGCCCTTCCCGGATGACACCTTCGATGCCATCACTATCGCCTTCGGCAACCGCAATGTCGCCAGCCTGTCCGGGCTCTACACCGAGATGCGCCGGGTGGCGAAGCCGGGAGGCCGCATCGTCTCGCTGGAGATCAACCGGCCGGCCGCGACGTGGCTGCAGTGGGCTTTCCTGCTCTATTTCTCCCGCCTGCCCGCCCTCTTCGCCCGCCTGTTGGGCTCCGACCCGTCGGCGTATGAGTATTTGCCGGAATCCGTGAAGTGCTACCCGGACCCCACCACCGTGGCGGAGATCATGCGGGAGGCCGGGCTGCATGACGTGCGCGTGTTGCCCTCGTTCGGTGGGGTGGTGGTGATTCACGTGGGGATGGCGTGAAATTACGCGCCGATTGAAATCGGGGCTGCGGGGCCGGCATTCCTTGCAGGAATGCGATATGCGGCGGAGTACCGCCGCAGGCCGGGCGTCCCTCTGCAGGGACGCAACGAGTCATCAGGTTACGGCTTTTCCGCCGGCACCGCCATCGGTTTCGACAGCACCACCTCGTCCCCGATCGACCCGTCCAGCCGGATCATCCGGATGCGCATGGTGGTCGTTGAGACGTCTACCCGCAGGTAATGGTTACTCTTTTCGGCGAATTTCTGATACGGGTTAGCCTTCACGTTGGGATCGTAGAGCGGAGCGCCGCCGCCGCCGGTAATGATGTAGGGTGTGCCTTCGTAATCGCTCCGCTCATAATAATGATCGTGCCCGAGGAACACCGCGTCCACATGGTGGCGCTGCAGCACCGGCACCCATTCTTCGCGCATCGAAGCCGTTCCGCCGCGGGCGCTGGAGGAGAAGGGCGGGTAATGGAACGCCGCCACCGTCCAGCGCGCCTCGCCTTCATGATTCGTCAGGTATTGATCCAGCCAGTCGCGCTGCTCCTCGATGTCGCGCGTGCTGTTGAGCACGATCACCCGCACGCCCCCGTAAGTATAGGCGTACCACTCGTGCCCGGTGGGTTCTTCGCCGGCCGGCGGGAACAGGCGGAACAGGTTGGCGGAGTTTCCCTCGTGGTTGCCGGGCACTCCCAGGTACGGCGTGCTGCCGGTCAGCGGGGCGGCCATGGTGAAAAAGCGCCGCCAGTCGTTGGCGTTGCTGCCGTTGGCCACCAGGTCGCCGGTGTTGACGATGAAGCGCGGCTGCATTTTTGTCAGCGCTGTGATGATCCGCTGGTGCACCGCGTGCCCGGAGCGCGAATCGCCGTAGACCGCGAAGGTGAACTCGGCGGGACCATTCGGCGCCGTGCGGAAGCGGAAGGTTTTGCCGCTGAAGGTATAGCTGTATTCGGTGTCCGGCGTCAGTCCGCCCAGCGTGATCGGGCGGTAATTCCCCTTGACGGGACCAGCGATCAGCTTGTCATGGAACATGATGCCCTTCACCGCCAGGTCGCCGGGCAGCCAGGAAAGCTGCACGGAGGTTGGCGTGACGTTCCCCAGCACCGGACCCCACGTCACGGCGTGCGCGTGCAGCAACACCAGTGAGATGGCCAGCAATACCACGATTCGTGGAATATTTAGACATGTTCTGAAGAAGGAAATCATCACTTACCCCCGTATATTACCAAGGCGAGTGTATCATAGCGGGAACACCCGCGGCAAGCAGGAAGCATGCTGTCCGGCCGGTGTAAAAGTCCCGCGCGTGAAGGAAGTTGCTGATGATCAAGTATCTGCAGATTCTGGAAGAGATTTATCGTCCGATGTCCACGCTGTTCAACTTCGGCTTGCCGAAGCTGGATGAAGCGATCGGGCAGATGCGGCCGGGCATCTACGGGTTGATCGGGCCGGGGAAATACCCGCTGCACCTTGGCATGCAGTGCCTGCAGTCGAATGACGACGTGTGCCTGTATTACGGGTATGTCTATCCGCCGCTCACCGCCATGCAGCGCCTGTCCGCCTACGGGTTGAAGATCCCGTTGGCGCAGATCATCGTCGACCCGCGCAATGCGCTCACGCGCAACAGCGGCTTTTCTTCGTTCCGCCTGCGCATGCGGTTCATGAATTTCATCGACATGTACCAGGTGCTGCCGCCGCCCCCCATCTCCATCGAGCGCCTGATCGCCGACATCGGGCAGGTGCGCGAAAAGGAAGACCAGCTGGTCGTCATCTGCCTGGACGATTTCTCCGCCTGGCTGCATACCCTGATCGGCGCCCTCGATCCCAAAGTGGCGAACCCGACCCGGTTGGCACATTCGCTGCAGGACTTCTGCTCGATTTACCAGACCATCCTCATTACTTCCTGCCAGGACGACGACCCGATGGCGGAAATCCTGCGTAATATCAGCATTGCCACCGTGACGCTGACCCCGCAGCAAGCGACTGATCCGAAGGGGGCCAAGCAACCATTCAACCTGACGGTGCGCGATGCCATCAGCGAGACGCCTGTCCAGGTCACCTATTCGAATGATATGGAGTCGTTCAGCTAGCCTTTACCGATGTGGCTGTTTTGAGTCGACAGATCCCCGCAGATCCCGGTCCTGGCGAGAATTTTGTGCGTAGAATGGGCAAAGCTCGGGATTGTCGGGGAGTGGTGTCAGTGCTTTCTGTATACCCAAAAATGAGCGGTTTTAAACCTGTTTTTGCGGAAAACGGCTGGTTTGTCCCCCAAACCGGTTCCTTCAGCCTCTCCGGGTATCGTTAGCCTTGGGATTTCCTTGCTCTTGCTCTATTCTCTTGCTCTTGCTCTAAAGAGCCTTACAGGTCTGGGTAACTTGGGGCTTTTTAGAGCAAGAGCAAGAGAATAGAGCAAGAGCAAGAAAATCCCAAGGTTAACCGTAACCTGACACTTATGCCCCCGTCCCTCTCCCACTGAGAGGGGAGCTATTTATGCGCGGTGAATTCTGACCAAACGATATGCTCCCCGTATGGTATGCTGGTCGGTGGGGGAGCACGATGAACCACGGCAACCATGCTGGGCACGACATGCATGAAGGGGATGTTCCGCGTTCAGAGCATGCCCCCGGGCACGCCGGCGGCGCGCACTATCCGGGCATGGAGCTGGAATTCCGCAACCGGTTCATCACCACCGCCGTCCTCACCATCCCGGTGCTGCTCCTTTCGCCGATGGTCCAGCAATGGTTCGGCTACACCTTCACCTTCCCCGGTCGCGATTACGTGCTGTGGGGGCTGGCCAGCATCATCGCCCTCTGGGGCGCGTGGCCGTTTTATCGCGGCGCGGCGCAGGCGCTGCCTCACGGCATCTTCAACATGGACGTGCTGGTGTCGCTGGCGGTCCTTGCCGGCTACCTGTTCAGCACCGCCGCCACCTTCTTCTTCGCCGCCCCGGAGTTTTACTGGGAGATCAGCACGCTGGTGGTCTTCCTGCTTTTCGGGCATTGGATGGAGATGCGTTCGCTGCGCGGCGCCACCGGAGCATTGCGCGAGTTGATCAAGCTCATCCCACCCTCCGCCAACCGCATTGTGGACGATCACACGGAGACCGTGCCTACCGAAGAACTGCACAAAGACGACTTCGTGCTCGTGCGCCCGGGCGGCCAGGTGCCCATCGACGGCGAGGTGGTGGAGGGGGAGAGCGAAGTCAACGAGGCGATGGTGACCGGGGAGTCCAAACCGGTGCCGAAAAAGCCGGGCGATACGGTCATCGGCGGCACGCTGAACGGCTCCGGCGCCTTCCGCATGCGGGTGACCGCCACCGGCAGGGAGACGGCCATCGCGCAGATCATCGACATGATCACCGCCGCGCAAGCGTCGAAAACACGCACCCAGCGGCTGGCAGATGTGGCGGCGCAGTATCTGACCATCACCGCGCTCATCGTCGGCATCGGCGCCTTCCTCTTCTGGCAGCTCTTCACCGCGGAAGGGCCGGTCTTCTCGCTGCTGCGCATGGTCACCGTGTTCATCATCGCCTGCCCGCACGCGCTGGGGTTGGCCATCCCCACCGTGGTGATTATTTCCTCTGCACTCGGCGCCCACGCCGGCATTCTCATCCGCAACAACGAGGCGACGGAGACCGCCGTGCGGCTGAACAGCATCATCTTTGACAAAACCGGCACGCTCACGAAAGGCGAGTTCGGCGTGACGGATATCGTGCCGGCCGGCGGTCTGCAGGAGGATGATTTACTGCGCACCACTTCGGCGCTGGAAGCCAACTCCGAGCACTCCATTGCACAGGGTATCGTGAGGGAGGCGCGGGAGCGCAGTTTGGCCATTCCTGCGGCAACGGATTTCCGTGCCGTGCCCGGTCGCGGCGCGCAGGCGACGGTGGAAGGCGAGACGCTGGCGGCGGGTAACCAGGCGCTGATGGACGGGCTCGGCGTGGATATCAATCCGGTGGCGGCGCAGGTGAATACCTTCTCCTCCCAGGGGAAGACGGTCATCTATGTCGCGCGCGGTGGCAAGCTGGCCGGCATCATCGCCCTCGCCGACATCATCCGCCCCGAATCTTTTGAGGCGGTGCGTGAGCTGAAAGCGCTGGGCTTACAGGTAGTCATGCTCACCGGCGATCACCGCAGCGTGGCGGAATACGTGGCGGGTGCGCTCGGGCTGGACACCTATTTCGCCGAAGTGCAGCCGGGTGAGAAGGCCGAAAAGGTGAAGGCGCTGCAGGGACAGGGCAAGCGCGTGGGCATGGTGGGCGACGGCATCAACGATGCGCCGGCGCTGGTGCAGGCGGATGTGGGCATCGCCATCGGCGCCGGCACTTCGGTGGCGTTGGAATCGGCGGACGTGGTGCTGGTGAAGGACGACCCGCGCGACGTGGTGAGCCTGCTCCGGCTGAGCCGTGCCACCATCCGCAAAATGAAGCAGAACCTGGCGTGGGCGACCGGTTACAACGTCATCGCCATCCCCGCCGCCGCCGGTGTGTTGGCGCCGCTCGGTATCGTGCTGCCCCCCGAGTGGGCCGCCCTCATCATGGCCGCCTCCACCATCATTGTCGTCCTCAACGCCTTGCTGCTTCGGCGCGCGAAGGTGGCATAATCCTGGGCTCGCAGGCGTCCCGCGCCTGCCTTGAAGGTAAGCTTTCCTACCAGGGCAGGCGCGGGACGCCTGCGGTCCCAGGAAAAACTTCATCGCTTCGCAGGAAGCATGTCCTTCATCGCGAATCTCCCATATGATTGCAGAACACGAGACGGTGAGGAAATATCATGACACACGCTGGCACGCAAACCGCGACGCTCTCCATCCCCTTTGGCCTGGGCAACCCCTGGAAGTTTCCGCTCTACGGCCTGCCGCTGCGCTGCAGCATTCCGCTGCCGGAAGGCAAGGTGTTCGACCCAGCGAAGGAGCTGGCGCTGGTGGATGAAGAGGGGAAGGACTGCGCCGCGCAGTGGCGGGTGCTTTCCACCTGGAACGATGGTTCGGCGCGCTTCGCGCTGCTGGATTACGCGGAGGCGGTGCTGCCGCCGCGGGTGTCGAAGCGCTACACGCTGCAGCCGCGCGGGGAGATGCCGACCGGTGAGCCGCGCGCGCCCATCACGGTGATCGATAACGGCGAGTTTCTCACCGTGGATACCGGCCGCCTGCGCTGGAAATTCAGCAAAACGCGCTTCTCCCTGGGTGAAGCCATCCAATTCAACGGCCGCGACTGGATGCACTGCCAGACGGGCGACCTGTGCATCACCGACGCGCTGGGTGTCACCTTCCGCGCCAGCCAGGGCGACTACCGCATCGCGCTGGAGGAGAACGGCCCCTACCGCGTAATCGTGCGCATCGACGGCGCCCACGGCCGCAATGGGAAGCGCTTCATGGATTACACCGTGCGCTTCCACTTCACCGCCGGTGGGTCGCAGGTGTTGATGCTGCATCATATCCGCAACCGGCACGACGGGCGCGAAGGCGTGGACGTGCAGCGCTGCTGGCTGGAGGGCACGCTGAACGTGGACCATACCGCCGTGCGCCGCATCCAGCACAACATGCACAGCCTGTTCACCATGCAGCAGGCGCTGGACTGCCCGGAGCGCGTGGACCTGGATACCGATGTCTGGATGCGGGAGAAAAAGGCCGACCGCTACCGCTTCCCGACCACCGAGCGCGAAATTTCCTGGCAAGGCCCGTTCACCATCCTGCGCAACGGCGCCAGCCTGCATGAGAACGAGGACGAGATCTGCGACTCGATCGATGAGAAGAACCCGCGGCACGCGCATGGCGACCGCCGGCAATGCACATCACTCATCGATCTGCACGAGCCGGGCACCGGCGGCCTGCTCTTTAAATTTGCCATGGCCAATCCGGAAGCCGAGTTCCCGCTGCATCTCGCCAGCGAGCGCAACGCCTTCGAGATCGACTTCCTCCCCGCCGGTGACGAGCCATTCCACTTCGGCGAAGGCATGGGCAAAACGCGCGACGTGCTCTTCAACTTCCACGACGACACGCTGGAGGCGATGGACCTGTTCCACGAGAGCGCCAACCTGTCCTATCCCGGCGTCGTCTCGCCCGGGGCGAAGGCGTACCGGGACGCGCAGTTCGCCGACATGCACCGCACCATGCCCTTCTCGCCTAATAAATACCCGATGCTGGAGTCGAAGATCGACCAATTCAAGGTGACACAGCGCGGGTATTTCTGGCCGGACGCGATGGGCTGGAAGGACTACGGCGACGAATACGGCTCGCGCGGCTATATGGAGAAACGGAACATCTGGCAGTTCATCAACAACGAAGAGGATTACCTCTATTGCTCTATGATCGACGCCTGGCGGCGCGGCGGCGCGGTGGGCAACACACCGATGGCGCGGCACCTGATGGACATCGATTATATCGACTACTCCGACGACCCCAGCCGCAACGGCGCCACCTGCCCGCACTCCGAGGAGCACGTGAACGGCGAAGTCTACACCAGCCACCAGTGGTGCCAGGGTCTGCTGTATTACTACCTGGCCACCGGCGATGAGGAGGCCTTGCGCATCAGCAAGCGCATCGGCGACTGCCTGGTCTGGTGGATCACCGGCCCGATGAGCTACGCCCTGCGCTTCAGCGGGCGCGAGACGGCCTGGCCGCTGCTCACGCTCTCCGCGCTCTACGAAGTGACCCACGAAGAGAAATACCGGGACACGGCGCTGAAAGTGGTCGACGACATGATCGCCATCCAGCAGGAGCACGGCCGCGTGGTGTGGGAATATCCGGCCGGCAGCGGCATCTACAGCGACTACATGCTCACCATGGCCTTCAACGGCATCTGGGACGTGTGGGCGGCCACCGGCGAGGAGCGCGTGCTGCAGCTCTGGAAGGACACCACGAAGCCGGTGATCGACGAGCTGGAGAACCCGGGCAGCTGGGGTTACGTCCTCTTCCGCAACTGGCAGATCAAGGTCGCCGACCTGACCGTGCTGGTGCGCTGGTACGAGTTGACCGGCGATGAGAAATACATCCGCCTGGGCAAAAACGGCCTGCGCCTGATCATGTCCGGCGCTCCGCAGCTCGACAGCCAGTTCCAGGGCTTCTTCGCCATGTGGTACCGCCACCTGATCCTCTTCCTGAAAAATGCGGACGAGTTCGGGATGATCGATGACGACCACTGCACGCTGGTCTGGTAAAGCCTCGCACGATAGTTGTTTGTAGTCAGCCACGCAGCAAAGCGAAGTGGCGTTCGTAAATAGGTAAGCTTACCAATAGACGGACGCCACTTCACTCCGTTACGTGGCTCACTGCGAACAACTACCACACGAAAGAGATTGGACGAATCGCTTGTTCCGAAAAAATGTATTGCCCGGCATAAAGAAAGGTCGCAACCTTCACCTGAATAAATGTTCAATATAAGTAATAACCCTTCCAAGGAGTATCTCCCATGCGAGCAATCCTTGCCTTCCTGCTGGTTATTGCGTTTGCGAGCATCGCCTGTGCGGATATCGTTCTCGTCAAAAACGGCAAAGCCCGAGCGGCGATCTACGTCTCCGCGGAGGTGATGGCGCCGGACAAAGGCGAGGTTGATGCCCATACCATCTCGTATGCGACGTCTCCCGAGGCCCAGCGCCGCCGCCTGCGCGTATCGGTGAACGACCTGGCGCATTACCTGGAGGTAATGTCGGGGGCGAAGGTGCCGGTCGTCACTGACCTGGGGGCGAAACCGGCCGCCGGCATTGTGCCGATCTACATCGGCGACCGGGCGGTTGCCGTCTTCGGCCCGGTCGGCAGAAGCTACGTCTTCAAGCAAGCCTTCCGCGTGGTGGTGAGCAAAAACGGGGTCGGGCTGCTGGGCGAGTCGGACCTGGCGACCAGTTATGCGATTTATGAAGTGCTGGATCGCCTGGGCTGCCGCTGGTTCATGCCCAGTGAGATGGGCGAAGTCATCCCCACGCTGAAGACGATCGCGCTGAAGGAGATGGATTTCAAGTCCGCGCCGGGGACCTATTCGCGCAACATCTGGTATGCCGACGACGCCTACCGCCGGCGCAACCGCCTGGGCGGATTATGCCTGGCGTCGGGCGATGCCCTGGAGAACTATATCACCGCCGAGCAGCGCAAGGAGCACCCCGAGTGGCGGGCGACGGTGGACGGCAAACCCGCTGACGTGCGCATCAAGTGGAGCAATCCGGCGATAGCCGACGCCGTCGCTGATGCAATCATCAGGCAGCAGGACGGGCTTCCCAGCCTCACTTGCTCGATCTCCCCGTGTGACGGCCTGGGCTTCGACAATTCGCCGGAAGACCGGGCGCTGGACACCGGTGACATCGACGAAACCTTCGGCGAGGTTTCCATCACCGACCGGCTGATGGTGATCAGCAACCGCATCGCCAAACGCGTCAATACGAAATATCCCGACCTGACCTTCGGATTGCTGGCCTATGCCAACTACCTGCGCCCGCCCGTCCGCGAGTCGATCGACCCGCACATCGTGCCGCACATTGCCCCCATCACCTACACGCGCGCCCACCCGATGAGCGACGACCGCGTGCCGGGCAACAAGCAGCTCCGCTACTCCGTCGAAGGCTGGGCGAAAATCTGCCCGGCCACCGCCTACTGGTTCTACGGCTGGTTCCTGGCCGAGCCGGTGGCGCCCAACCCCATGTTGACGAAATGGGGCCACGACGTGCCGTATGTGCTGCGGCAAGGCAACTGTAAATACTGGCAACCGGAGACGCAGGCAACCTTTGATACCACGTTGCACGCCCTCTACATGAGCTCCCGGCTGGCCTTCAATCCGGATCTCAAGCCGGACGATGTGTATAAGGAGATCAACGAAAAGTTTTACGGCCATGCGGCGAAGCAGATGACCGCCTACTGGAACTACGTCGATCACGTGTGGGTCGATATCGATGAATACTCCGGCTGCGGATTCGGGCACCTGCGGCGCTGGACGCCGGAGAAATTGCAGCGCTCGCGCCAGTTGATGAATGCGGCACTGGCGGCGGCAAAGACTCAACCGGAGAAGTTCCGCGTTGGGCTGGCCAGCGATTCGCTGGGGCTCTTCGAGGCTTTCATGAAGCTCCGCTACGACCAGGCGGACGGCCGGTTCACAAACCTGGCGAGCGAGGCGGAAGCCTGGCATACGCAGGTCAACGCGCTGGCGACAAAATACAAAGCCCAGTTCACCTTCACCTACATGCCGTATGGCGCGGGGTCGCTGCTAAGTGAAGGCTATTTCTCCTGGTTCTATGAAACGACGTATAAGGATGCCTCCCGCATCGCCCGGGACTGCACGATTCTCACTCCCGCGCCGCTCCGGCAGTTCAAGTGGATCGCCGACCCGGAGAAAGCGGGTGAAGCTGCCGGTTACGCGGCGCCCGACTTCGATGACACGTCCTGGAAGACCACCGACCCCTGCGTGGAAACCTGGTCGGCGCTGGGCCTGCACAATTATTTCGGCAGCGTCTGGTACCGCGCCGGTGTCACACTCCCAGCCATTCCTGCCGGTAAAAAGGTCTACCTCTGGCTGGGCAGCACCGACGGCAGCGCCCGCGTGTTCGTCAACGGCAAGCATGTCCCCTATGGTGAAGCTGCGGAAGCCAACGGCTACTGCACCCCCTTCTCCTTTGACATCACCGCTGCCGTGAAGTCCGGCGCCGAGAACCGGATCGCCATCCTCTGCACCCGCGCCACCCTCAACGAGCTGGGCACCGGTGGGTTGCTGGGGCCGGTGACGATATATCGTGAAAAATGATTCCTGGGGAGAGCACTATGACCGCCACCAAAACTGACCACGAGTGGAACGCCGCCACCGCCGCCGCCTACTGGCCGGATCAGCGCGGGCACTGGGCGCCGGTGTCGTGGAAGGACCACCTCTACGACTTTTCCGTGTTTTACAACGGCGCCATCCTCGCCAATCCGGCCGGCATCGGCATGAACCGCAACATTCCGCCGGAGGACCAGATCTTCGCTTCCGAGCTGCGCGTGAAATTGCTCGGACACAACCCGGCGCCCGGCGAGACGAAAGAGGCGATGGTGGCCGCCCCGCACAGCGGGGTGGATATCGGCCTGATTCAACTGATGAGCCCGGATGGCCGGCACGTCGCCTCCTGGGAATCCCGCGCCGCGCCGGTATACGTGATCGAACATGCGCCACTCCGTATGCCGCTGCTGGTGAAGCAGCGACAGTTTGCGCATACCCCCGGCGGGCGTGCGGTCGAGCGCGGGAACGAGCCGCACTTCCTCTGGGTGCGGCTGGAAGTGTCTGACATCATCGAAGAAGTGTGCGCGCTCGAGCGGGTTTACGCCACCCTCACCGTGCTGGCCCCCTCCATCCTGACCGGCATGGGCGCGTTCAACAACATCAACTTCAACTACGGCTACGGCGTGCCGGCGTACCCGATGCCGTTAACCTTCGAGGGGACGGCCGACCTGTCAACGCCGGGGTACCTGCGCCACGCCATGCCGCTGCGCATGTTCGGCTCGTATCATAACGGCCGCCGCAACCGGCTGGCGGTGCCCGCCGGGCAGCCGGATGTGCAGGCCGTCTACCTGCAGAGCGACTTTTTCAGCGCCGTCAATCAGTCGGTCGGCCACCTGGTGCTCTCCATGCCGTGCACGGTCGGCGCTCACGTTGATTTCGTGTATCCGATCATCCCGGTGGACGACGAGACGCTGGAACAAGAGCTGGCGTTGGGCTACGACGGCGCGCTGGCGGAGACGGAGCGCTTCTGGCAGGGAGAGTTGAAAACTTCGACTTCCATACAGGTCAGCGAGCCGCTGCTACAGGGCTGGGTGGACAACCTGCCGCGGTTGACCGCCATGATTGCACAGAAACACCCGGCCAGCGGCACCTTCGGCTTGCCCAGCGGCACCTACAATTACGAAGCGATCTGGCCCACGCCGATGGCCATGCAGGCGTACGGGCTGGAGATGCTCGGTTTCAGTCGCGAGGTAGACAAGTACCTGGAGCCGTTCCGCCTGAACCAGGGGATCAACGATCCGCCCAGCAAGTGCCTGCCGCAGCATCCGGGCTTCATCGGCGCGCCGAAGGAGCTGACGGGCATCGACTGGATCACCGATCACGCGGCGATCCTCTGGGCGGCGACCCATCATGCGGCGATGACCATGGACCCAGATTTCCTGGAGCGCTGGACGCCGGCCATCGTGAAAGCCTGCCAATTCACCGTCGACGCCCGCCAGGCGACCGGGCACAGCGGCTACCCGGGCATCCTGCCGCCGGCCGTCTCCAACGACAGCGGCTGGATGAGCCAGACCGGTTGGAACAACGCCTGGCACCACAAGGCGCTGAAGACGGCGGCCGCGTTCCTGGCGAAGATCGGCCACCCGGAGGCCGACCGCTTCCGCGCGGAAGCGGAGGACTACCGCGACACCTTCTGCCGCGCCTTCCGCGAAGTCGCCGCCCGCTCGAAGACCTGGCGCGCGCCGGACGGGACAGAGCTGCCCTTCGTGCCGGCGGTCCTCGCCGAAGCCACCGGCCAGGAAGCGGCGCATCCCTTCTACCTGGACACCGGCCCGCTGGTGCTGGTGTTCGGCGAGCTGCTTGATGCTTCAGACCCGCTCATGCAAGCCTCCCTGCGCTGGTTCCGCGAGGGGCCGCAGTGGCGCATCTACCGGCACTTCTCCAGCGAGTTCCAGACGTCGGTGCTCGACCACGAGGTGTCCTCCTGCGAGCCCTGCTATTCGTGGAACGTCTTCCACAGCTACCAGCTCGGCGACCGCGAGCAGTTCACGCAGGGGCTTTACGGGGTCTTCGCCGCCGGCGCCAGCCGCCAGAACTTCGTCGCCTGCGAAACGCGCGACGCGGTGTTCGGCAACGTCTTCACCCACGGCCTGGCGCTCATGCTCATGCGCATGGCGGTGATTGACGAGGAAGGCGACGACCTGCACCTCCTCCGCATGGCGCCGCAAGCGTTCTTCAAAGACGGCGGTTTCGACTGGCGCAACGTGCCCACCTGGTTTGGCGACCTGTCCATCGCCGGGCGATATGACGGCGACACGTTGCATATCACCTACCAGCCGCCAGCCAGGGAAACGCCGAAACGGACGCTGCTCCACCTGCCGCCGCTGGAAGCGAAGCAGGTGCTCATCAATGGCAAACCATGCCCGCGACTGAGCGGAATATTGGAGTCGTAATCCGCTCAGGGACTGTCTCGAGCCAGCAGGATTGAAGCCAGTTAACCAACTATAACGCTCGGTAATAGGACCACGGGACTGTCCCCCCTCGTGCGAAAGGGAAGCCTATTCACGAGGGGGGACAGTCCCGTGGTCCTGCAAGCGGCGATTAAGGAAGGCGGTTGCCTCTGGCCACGCGGGCGCGGGACAGTCCCTGAGCTATTTTGCTTCTCTTACGCACCGCACATAATTGTAAATCCGCACGTCATCCCCCTGCGGCCCGCGGCCTTGCGGGAAGCGGGCGGGGTCGCCGGCCTTCGGGTCGCTGCGCTGTGCCCCGGCGCCGTGAACGTCGATGAAGCGGACGTTCCCGGAGTTGGGCGGCATCTGCATGTAGCCCATCGCGCGGCCGAAGGCGATGTAGATCGCCGCGCCCATGTCGGGCGGACTGTCCAGGTGCGTGGTGCCGGTCCAAAAGTAGGATTCGATCGCCGTCACGCGGAAGAGTGGGTCGATGGCGGCGGAATGGGTCTGCACCGGTGCGCGGGTGTAATCTACGATGCTCTGCAGCTCCTTCGCGTTGGGTAGCCGCCAGTCGTCATGTCCCGCCAGCGCCAGGCCTTCCGCGTAGGCCAGCGCCTGCTGCCAGTTCAGCGTTTTGCCGCTGTCTACCTGCTGCCACATCAGGCCGGTCGCGCGGTCGGTGACGGTGCCGTCGCCGTTGTCCGTGAAATCGTTCTTGCCGTATTGGGGGTTACCGCGGACGTAACGGACGTACAGCGTGTGCTCGGTCCACCCGCGCTGGGGATCACCTTTGAGCTTGGGATACCCCTTGATGCGCCCGTCGGCGAAGTTGACGCCGAAAACAGTGGGGTTGCCGTTCATCGTGGTGCCGATGTAATCGGTGGCGGTCCAATCCTGGCTGTCGATGGGACGCTCGCCGATCGCCGTGTTGCCGTAAACGAAATCGAAAAAGCGGGTGTCGATATACGGCCTGGAATTCTCCGGCGATCTGGGGTCCATGTGACCGTTGAAATTGATCAAGGAATACAGCTCCTTGATCGCCGGCATGCGCCAGTCCGTGTAGCCGCCCACCCGGCAGGCCTTCGCGCCGGCAACAGCGTCTTTCCAGGCGACCTTGGTACCGCGCGCCTTCACCCACGTCAGGCCGGTCACGAGATCGCTCACTGTGCCGTCCCTATTGTCCTTATACGCCGGCTGGTTGCCCTGGTATTGCCCGTCCTGCCCGAAAAAGGCGTCACCCGGGCGGGGTGGGGTAATGGGGCCGAGATTGCCGTAGCAGGTCTGCTGCCCGGTGTCGACAATCGGATAGGTGATGGGCACGCTGCAAGCTGCAATCGCCAGCAACATACCGATCAGTAAACAGACTACTTTCATCGCCGTCCACCCTTCGCCTGGTAAGATACCAAGAGAGTACCAGCCCTACATCACAACAATATCACAAATATCTCTCCTTTTTACAGCGGGATTTCTTGTCGGGAGGTCGAATACCTGGGAAGGAGGAAATGCCATGCGCAGCCATCTCCCATGCTACGATGAGTTGAAGGCCTTTATCGACGGCGTGCCGCTGGTCGATTGCCACGACCACTCCGGGCAATGCGGCCCAAAGCTCGACGATCCGATCACGGCATTGATGACCGGATACGTGACCAGCGACCTGCTGAGCGCCTCGTCGGAAGCCGATATGGCGGTGATTCAGGATGCCTCGCTCTCGCTGGAGGAGCGTTGGCCGGTGCTGGAGCGCGCCTGGAAGCGCACCTGCCACACCGGTTACGCGCAGGCTACGCGACGAGTGCTGAAGCGCTTTTACGGCGAAGATGAGCTCACGCTGGATGCGCTGCATCGCGTCAAGGACCGGTTGCTCGATCTGGGTGATCCCGCCTTCTTCGACTCGGTGCTGGCGGAGGCGAAGATCGCCGCGCGTATCGAGGACGTCTGGCCGGACTGGCGCAAGGTGATCGACGGCACGCTGCCGCTCTCCCCGCGCGGCCGCCTGGCCATCGGCCTACCCGGCCTCCACCGCATCTGTTGCAGCAATGACGTGCAAGGCATCGCCAATCTTCTCAAGCGTACGATTACCTCGCTCGACGAATACCTGGACGCCTGTCGGGAGATCTTCACCGCGCACAAGCGCTTTGGCGTGGTGACCTTCAAGGACCAGTCCGCCTACAGCCGCACGCTGGCATACGGCAACCCGACGCGTGCGGAGGCGGAGGCGGTGTTCAACTGGTTTATGGCCGACCCGCGGCGCAGCGTCTCCTATCCCGACGGCGTGAAACCGCTGGACGATTTCCTCTTCCACCAGTTCATGCGCATGGCGCGCGACCTGGACCTGCCGGTGCAGATTCACACCGGGCACATGGCCGGCATCCGCAACGACATCGTGAAGACCAATGCCATCGGTCTCACCAGCCTGCTGGAGCTGCACCGCGACGTGCGCTTTGACCTCTTCCACGCCAACTGGCCGTACAGCGGCGAATTGCTCTTCCTGGGCAAAAACTACCCCAACGTCACGCTGGATTTCTGCTGGGCGAACATCATCGACCCGGTGTATTGCGTGCAGCTCTTCAAGCAAATCCTCTCCTGCGTGCCGCACGGCAAGATCCACGGCTACGGCAGCGATTATGGCGGCGACGGCATCCTCCACGCCTGGGCGCACGCGCAGATCGCCCGCGAAAACATCGCCGTCGCGCTGGCGGAGATGGTGGACGCCGACTACCTGGGCCTGGACGACGCGAAGGAAGTGGCGCAGGCGTGGCTGTTTGACAATGCGAATGAATTCTTCCGGCTGCAATTGAACAAGGCAGGAGTTGCATAACGTTAAATACTTTCTTTGCGTCCTTTGCGTCCTTTGCGTGAAACCTTGATTCGGATTTCACGCAAAGGACGCAAAGGACGCAAAGACGACTGAAAGGTAACCGACATGTTGAATATTGGATGGGCGACCCGTGATTTCACCCCCGACCGGCCGGCGCTGCTGCAGGGACAGATGCATAACCGTGTGGCCACCGAGGCGCTGGACCCGCTGACGCTGACCTGCATGGCCATCGAAGGCGACGGCGATTGCGCGCTGCTGATTTCGGCGGACATGCCGTTTTGCGACGAGAGCCTGCACGCTGAGGTGCGCCGGAGGCTGGCGGCGTTGCTGCCGGAAGTGCCGGCGGACAAGATCGTCATGAACGCCACCCATACGCACACCTCGCTGGTCTACATGGGTGAGTTTTACCCGCACCCGGGCGGCGAGGTGATGACCGGGCAGGAATGCTTCGACCTCATTGCGGAAAAGGCCGTAGAGGTGGCGGAGGCGGCCTGGCAGGCCCGCGCGCCGCACAACATCGCCCGCGGCTTCGGCCACGCGGTGGTCGCCCACAATCGCCGCGCTTGCTACACCGACGGCCACGCGCAGATGTATGGCAGCACGAATCAGCCGGACTTCGACTGGATCGAAGGCTACGAGGACCACAGCGTCGACATGCTCTTCACCTGGGACGCCGCCGGCAAGCTGGACGGCATGCTGGTGAATGTGCCATGCCCGTCGCAGGTGGACGAGCACCTCTACCAGTTCTCCGCCGACTATTGGCATGAAGTGCGGCAGGAGTTGCGGACGCGCTTCGGCGAGGGGCTGTTCGTGCTGGCGCAGTGCGGCGCGGGCGGCGACCAGTCGCCGCATTTCATGCTCTACGGCGCGCAGGAAGAGGAGATGCGCAAGCGGCGCGGGGTGTCCGAGCGGCAGGAGATCGCCCTCCGCGTGGCCGACGCCGTGTCCCGCGCGCTGGCCTGCACCGAGCCGGAGACCGGTGACACGCCCTTCGCCCATGCCGTGCGCAACGTCGGCCTGGCCCGGCGCAGCGTGTCGAAAGCAGAGCGTGACTGGGCAGCCGCGGAATGCGCGAATTACACGGCGGCACACGGCTCCGATTCCTGGTGGCCGCAGCGCCTGCAGATGGTGGTCGATCAATACGAAGGCCGCCTGACCCCTGGCCCGCACCCGACGGAGGTGCATGTTCTGCGCATCGGCGACGCTGTTCTCGCTACCAATCCTTTCGAGCTGTATACCGATTACGGCCTGCGCATCAAAGCCCGCAGCGCTGCCGCACAAACCATCGTCGCCCAGATCGTCGGCGGCACCGGTTGGTACCTCCCCACCGAGCGCGCCGTCGCCGGCGGCAGCTACGGCGCCATGCCCGCCGTCTGCAAAGTCGGCCCGGAAGGCGGACGGCAACTGGTGGAGGTGACGCTGGAGATGATCGTAGAAGTATTGAAATCTGTCGTCACCAGGTAAGCGCTGGAAGGACGATTCTCAGTCTGGAAGGAGGCGAGAGCCCCGCTCGAATCTAGGTAGGCTTTCCTAAACTCGAGCGGGGCTCTCGCACCCTTCCAGACTGTGAATGGGCCTTCCGCCGCTTACCTATTTAAGGGCAGGCGCGGGACGCCTGCGATCCCAGGGTTGGGCTACATCTCTCTTGGCGCCTGAATGCCCAGTAGATCCAACCCTCGCGCCAGCGTCTCCTGCGTCACCCGGCAGAGGAACAGGCGGGAGGTGCGGATTTCGGCGGTCTCCGCGGTCAGCACCGGGCAGTTGTCGTAGAAGGTGGAGAACGCCGTCGCCAGCTCGTACAGATACGTGCACAGCGTGTGCGGGCGCAGCTCCTTTTCCACTTCGGCGACGACTTCCGGGAACTCCAGCAGCTTGATATTTAGCGCGCGCTCGGCTGGGTGGGTGACGGTGAATGGGCCGGCGATGGCCTCCTCATCGACCCCGCCCTTGCGGAAGATCGAGCAGATGCGCGCGTGCGCGTATTGCAGGTAGGGCGCGGTGTTGCCGTTCAGCGCCAGCATGCGGTCCCACGCGAAGACGTAATCGCGGTTGCGGTCGATGGACAGGTCGGCGTATTTGACCGCGCCGATGCCCACCGCGTGCGCCACCTGTTGCTTCTTCTCCTCCGACAGGTTAGAGTTCTTCTCGTTGACCACCGCATATGCACGGTCCACCGCTTCCTGCAGCAGGTCGGTCAGCTTGATATTCTCGCCGCTGCGCGTCTTGAGCGGCTTATTGTCTTCACCCAGCACGGTGCCGAAGGTCACGTGCTCCAGGCCCACTTCGCTCGACTCGCGGTGCGTCCAGCCGCAGGCGTGCGCCACACCGAAGGCCTGCGCAAAGTGCAGCGCCTGGCGGGCGTCGGTCACATAGATGATGCGGTCGGCGCCCAGCTCCTCGATGCGGAAGCGGATCGCCGCCAGGTCGAAGGTGTCGTAGTTGAACGCGCCGTCCGTCTTCTGCACGATCACCGGCAGCGGCTCGCCGTCCTTGCCCTTGAACTGCGGCAGGAACACGCACTTCGCCCCGCGCGACTCGACCAGCACGCCGCACTTGTCGAGGGCGGCAACGGTGTCGGCCAGCATGTCGCGGTAAAAGCTTTCGCCGCGCTCGTGCTCCGGCCCCAGGCTCACGCCCAGCTCCTCGTAAATCTTATACACCGCCCGCATGGAGATGCGCGTGATGGTCTGCCAATCGGCCAGCAGTTGCGGGTCGCCGTTCTGCAACTGCACCAGCAGCTGGTGGATCTCCTCGGCGGCCTGCGGGTCCGCTTTGCTCCCGGCCGTCGCCTCGCGGTAAATATCCTCGAGCTGCACCAGCGTGATCTCCTGCAGCGGGTCCTTGCCCTCCGCCTCGACCCGGCGCAATTCCGGCGTGGCTTTCCACAGCACCATGGCGATGGGCAACCCCCAGTCGCCGAGGTGGCTCTGTCGGATCACCCGCTCGCCGCGCGCCTCCAGCACCCGCGCGATGGCGTCGCCAATGATGTTCGAGCGCAGGTGCCCGACGTGCATCTGCTTGGCGATGTTCACGCCGGAATAATCGACCACCACCGTCTCCGGCTCGCCCTGCTTGCGCAGGCCCAGGTCCACGTCCTGCTCGCTCGTCTCCAGCAGCCGCGCCAGCGCGTCGTCCGTCACCGTCAGGTTCACGTAGCCGGGCGGGGCCGTCACCGCGCTGCTGAACCACTCGCCCTGCGCCGCCAGCAACTCGGCGATGCGTCCCGCAATCACCATCGGCGCCTTGCGCGCCAGCTTTGCCAGCCGCAGCGGCAGATTCAGTGCGTAATCCCCCATGCTCGCGTCCGGCGGGTGCGGCAGCTCGATCATCTCGCGCGTGACCGTCACCCCGAACTCCTCCTGCAGCGGCGCCAGCCACCCCTCGATCAACGATGCAATCTTCTCTCTCACGGTTCACTCCAATGCTTTAGTTTGACAGGACAATACTATACACGTTGAGCACGAAATTGCCAAAGACGAATATGCGCCTGGTCCGGTGGTCGAGTAGGCAGGTGAGCCTTTCCGCCTCTTTCCACAGCCACCGCGCCGTATCGAGACCACCGCGTTAGCAGGTAAGCCTCGCGGGAACAGGCACTATAGATGAGGTGGTCTCGATACGGCGCGGGAGCAGTGGAAAGATGTGTAAAAGCTTACCTGCCTACTCGACCACCGGCCGGGCGTTATAATCTTAGGCTTCCAAACCCAGTGTAGACGTGCTATCCGACGGCCAGTAATCGATCACCAGCAGCTCGCTCTCCCCCTCCCCGACGTTGCGGCCGGCGTGCGATTCATTGCGGGCGACGAAGATCAGGTCGCCTTGCTGGTACACCGCCGTCTTCCCGGCGATGGTCAGCTCGAACCAGCCCTCGGTGACGTAGAAATACTGGTCCAGGTCGTGCGCGTGGTCCTCGAACCACCCCTCCCGCTCAAACCGCTGCACGACGATCGACATATTCCGCTCCCGCGACCCCAGGCGGGTCAGCAGGTTCCAGCCGAAGTTCTGCGACTCCGGCACGGTGAAATCGGTCGGCTTGTTCTTCGTGGTCATGCGTTGCATATAATTTCCTTTCATAGGTAAGCGGTGAAAAGCACATTCTCAGTCTGGAAGGAGGCGAGAGCCCCGCCGATGATAGGCAGACTTACCAAAATTCGGGCGGGGCTCTCGCCTCCTTCCAGACTGAGAGTTTGACTTCCACCGCTTTCCTATCCGACGAACAATCAACAATCCGGCAGGACAATCCGCTTACTCGCCGAAAAGTCCGCTTAGCAATCATTTTACTCGACGGGGAAGGCGGTGGGCAATGGCTATCAACATTCCTGTAACGATCACTGAGCGGGCGGGCGTGGGGCGGACCGGCGAGGGCGTGCACTCGGGGATTCCGCTGGCGCCGGGGACGGTGCGGTCGCTGGACGAGCTGCAACTGGCGGATGCGCAGGGGCAGCCGGTGCCGGCGCAGTTCGAGACGCTGTCGCGCTGGCAGGACGGCTCGCTGCGCTGGGTGCTGGTGAACCTGGTGGAGTCGCTGGCGGCGGGGGAGAGTAAGCAGTATACGCTGCGGAACGGCGCCACGCCGACGTCGTCGCAGGCGGTCACCGTCACCGATGCCGACGACGTATTCACCGTGGATACCGGCAGCCTGAAATTCGACGTGCCCATCTACGGCAGCTCGATCCTCGCCAATATCCGCTGCCGGGACGCGGCGGACAACTGGGTGACGGTCTCTACGAAGGGCCTGGAGGCGGTGCTCTGGCGCACGGGCGTCAACCCGTTCAAGTCGCGCGTGGAAGCCTGCTTCGTCGAAAGCAGCGGGCCGGTGAAGACGGTGCTGAAAATCGAAGGCCACCACTTTCTCTGGGACCCGGACACCGACAATTACGACCCCATCGAGCTGCCCAGCTTTGCCTTCGTCCTGCGCGTGTTCTGCTACGCGGGCAGCGACCAACTCCGCGTGCAGTATACCTTCATCAACGACACCATCGACCATCACCGCCGCGCCTCCGAGCGCTATCACGTCTACGCGATGGAGGAACTGCGCGACTTCAAGTGGGTCAACGGCCGCTGGGTCGAGCGCGAGAAGTCCATCCGCCCGCGCGAGCAGGAATTGCTGAACGACGATTACGGCCAGGTGAATGTCAAGCAGATCAAGCTGCGGCTGACGCTGGACAACGCTTACGACCGCTACGCCTTCGGCATCGAGGGTGGGGGTGCCGCCGAAGGGACCATCGACGGCCCGGTGGCGCTGCAGCAGGTCGGCCCGGTGGGCAATTACGACGAATTTTACAAGGAGATGCCCTTCCCGCACGTGCCCTTCAAGGCGCAGGTGCTGCACGGCCGCAGCCAGCCCGCGCAGGAATTCGAGAAGGCCGCCGGCTGGGTGACGATGGCCGGCCCCGCGGGCACCGTCTGCCTGGGGAGCAAGTATTTCTGGCAGTACCACCCCAAGGTCTACGCGCTGGATAAGCAACTGCTGGAGTTCCACGTTTGGAGCAAGCTGGAGGACATCCCCGACCCGGAGATCGGCTTCGCGAAGACCCACGAGGTGACCCTCACCTTCGGAGATAAGCCGGACACCGCCGCGGTGCTCGCCGGCCTGAACCAGCCGCTGCGCGCCGTGACCACCCCCGCCCAGTACATCGGCTCCGGCGTCTTCGGCACCTTCTCGCCCGCCGACGAGAGCCGCTGGGGGAACATCGAGGCCTACTACCTCAACTCCGTGAAACAGGCGCAAGCCACGCGCGCGCAACGGGACTGGTACGGCCTGCGCGACTACGGCGACACGCTGGGCGTCCGCTTCTTCACCCCCGTGTGGTGGAATCAGGAGTATGACATCATGCTCGGAGCCACCGTGCAGTTCGGTCGCACCGCGCAGGGTGAATTCCTCGACGAGGCGGACATCCTCGCATGGCACTTCATGGACGTCGACGTACTGCACGCCTCCAACAGCCCGCTGGACGAGCAGGGGCAGCACATGCACTTCACCGACCACGCCAAGGGCGAAACCCACGCCGGCCACTGCACGGTGGAAGGCCTCTGGCACTACTACATGCTCACCGGCGAGCCGCGGGCGGGCGAGGTGGCGGAAGGCATCGGCAATTACTTCGCGAAGATCGCCGCCTGGAAAGACTTCCTCGATTACCGCGATGACGAAGAGCGCACCATCGGCTGGGCGCTGAAAGCGCTGGTGGGCAGCTACCGCGCCACCCTCAACCCGCGCTTCAAGCTCGCCGCCGCCATGGTCGCCGAGCAGGCCATCGCCGGCCAGGACCCGGACACCGGCAACTGGGACCACCCGCTCTACCCGAACGAGGACAAGCACCGCCCCGTCTGCCTTGGCGGCAAGCCGTGGATGGTCGGCATCATCCTGCAAGGCCTGAAGGAGTACCACCGCGAGTTCCAGGACGAGCGCGTGGCCGTGGCCATCCAGAAGGCGTCCGACTGGATGATCTGGTCGAACTATGTCTATATGACCTGCTCCGACCACCAACCCGGCACCGGCTATTACCTGCACCTGGACGGCCTCAGCTACTCCTGGGAGCTGTCGAAAAAGCGCTACTACCTGGACGAAGCCGTCCGCATCTTCGCCGGCGCCATCGCCGGCATGACCCCGGACAAAGCCGCCGGCACTATGCCCTCCGGCTCCAGCGTGGAAGCCGTCGCCAACCTGATCCGCCTCGTTGAAAATGAAGGCGCCCTCGCCTGGCAAAACGGCCAACCCGTCCTCGACCCGCAAACCGCGCCGACCATCGAAGCGATGCGGAAAGACCCGAAATTCAAGGCCAAACCGCAACGGAGGTTCTGATTTGGAGTGCGGCGGCTAGACGCCGCTTTCATATTCCGCATGGACGCGGAATAACAGCCTGAAGGGCTAGAATCCGATAGCCCAGGGTTGCACGATGCAACCCTGGGTAGGCAAGCCTACCAAACCCCCCGCGCCGACACGATGTCGGCGCAATCATTCGCACAATAGTTTACCCCGAGGCAATCGGGGCGCAATAATCTTTTCAATCATTTCAATCTGCGGATAAACAATGCAGGAGCCCATATGGACCAGCCCCTGGAAAAAGTCACCGCCTTCATCACCCGCCCCGCCCCCCGCGGCGTGGAGTTGCTGCTCTTCCGCCACCCCAACGCCGGCATCCAACTCCCCGCCGGCACCGTGGAGGAGGACGAGCCGCACCTGGAAGCCGCTCTGCGCGAGGCGCGCGAGGAGACCGTATTGGTGGAGCTCTCCGTCGTCGCCCTCATCGGCCACCAGGACACCGCCCTCCCCGACGATCGCTGCGTGGTGCTGCACCGCACCCCCATCTACGCCCGCCCGGACCGCGCCAGCTTCGACTGGGCCGTCTTCCGCCGCGGCCTCCCCTGCCAGATCCACCGCCAGGCGGACGGCTTCACCCAAATCACCTACACTGAATGGGATCGCTACCCCGACCCGCAATACGTCACTTACGAAATCACCGGCTGGGTCCCCACTGAAACCCTCTGCCGCCGCCTCCGCCGCTACTTCTACCACCTCACCGCCACCGGCGACACGGCGGCGGAGTGGACGGTGCAGAACGACAACCACCTCTTCCGCCCCTTCTGGGCGCCGATTGACAACCTGCCGGCGATCGTCGAGCCGCAGGATGGGTGGGTGCGGTATGTGCGGGAGGAGTTGAAATATCGTTTGGAAGTAGAGTGGTCGATGTGAGAAACTCCCTTAAGTTATCTGAATAACGCTTGCTTTGCATAGCGGAGGCAATCATGAGCAATGACACAGTAGCTAGAAATGACTTGAAAACCCAGAATGACCATGACTGGCAAGTCGTTAAAAGCCTGTCAATTGATGAACTGAGATTTATCTATCGTATTGAGGAGACTGTCAGTAGTCAGTGTAAGGCGATAGATACGGATTTAGATTTGTGGAAACTTACTCCCGGTCAGAGGAGGTGGGCTTGCGACATTTACAAACAGAAGCTTGAGAAAGATCATGCATTCGAGTGGGTTTACTATTTGATCCCGAAGTGGGTACGCTATTGCATCGCCTTTTATATAATCGGCCTTATACTGCTTTATTTCGGTATTAACGATGGGTTCTGGTCATTGTTCGATCAGCCTCATAAGTGGGAACTTGAACCTTATCGGCAACTAGGTAACGACATTAGCTTCTCCATCACGATAATTCTTCGACCGCTTGTAGTGGGAGCTCTTTGGGGTTATATCGCGATAATATCTACCAGAGTTGTCTTATGGGGAGTAGGTTCAAAACACAGTGCAAGCAGCAACCAAAGAAAACGCCGTATAACAGAAGACAGAGAAAATACCGGTGAATGAAAGGACAAAAATATGGCACAGTTTGATGATGCAAGGCAATTAGTTAACCACTGTAAACGAAAATTTCCAGAACTGAATAAGTTACATGCTGAGTGTCTAACTCAGCATGTAATAAAACATGACTTCTTGATCGAGGTTAAGAACTGTATGGAAAATCTCCGGTCTGCTCTTGATTATTGTGCAGTCGCCTTGTTTATGAAATATGGAAAATCAAAGAAATCAAATCCGAAAATTTACTTTCCGTATGTCAACCAAGGCGTTGATAGGCTAAAATTTCAAGAAACAGTCGAACGGTGTATTCCTGGATTACCAGCATCACGTCCAGATATTGTTGATCTCCTTGCAACTTACCAATACTTTGGAAACACTGGCAACTGGTTGTCAGTCCTCATAATTATTACAAATGAGAACAAGCACGAACAATTGACTCCACAGGTTCAGAAGGAATATCTAGAAGTGATAATTTCAGGAACTCTTCAATCTGGTGAGTCAGTGAAAATTGACTTGACGAATATTCCACTGGGTGGTGGACCTGATAAACCCTTTCACGCTGAGGCAGGAACGTGGTCAGGCTTGGAGTTTATTAATACAGGCGTTCTCGTTATGCCTCTTCTAGAGTATGCTGTTCCAAACGTGATGCAGATAGTTAATGAGCTTTCTGCAATATAGTCCATTTAGTTAAGAGTAAATAGCGGATAATGCGGGACGGTTACAGGTGTCACGCATTTTAATACATGCATATCTATCCCTGTGCTACGCTCGCTACTGTCCATTCACCAACAGATCCAGCACCAGCGACAGGTCGCCGAAGAACACCTGGTCGATCACCATGGCGATAGCCAATACGGCGACGTCGTCTTCTCCCGGGGCGATCTCGACGCTGTAGGTGTCTTTGATGGTGATCCATCCTTTCGACACCCTGGCGACGGTTACTCCGTTGCGTAACAACTGGAATTCGTGCGCGGTGAAATCGCCCTGTGCCGTCAGGCCGTCCTGGTCGGGCAGGTCGATGATCAGGCTGTTGCGGAACAGGTGCTTGATATCGAGGCTGACGGTGGCGAATAACTTCCCATTGCAGAAGATATCGTAGGTCGGTTTCACCTGCAGACGCTGCTTGATCTCCGCCACCGGGGCGCCGGTCGTGTCGCGCACGGTTAACCGCTTCCCTACCAAGAAGCCTTTGCCGTTTACGCGGAAGACCTCCTGGTTCGCCTCGTTGCGAATGGCGAACGTTCGGCCGAACGACAGCAACTTCTCCTGCAACTGGTATCGCATCAGCCTATCCCTCCTCGCTGGTGTCGATTCCTCTTCTGTCCCGGCAATTGAGACATCCCCGGTCATCATTATATCACCCACGGGGAGGGCAATGGCTGGCGTCATGGGTGGATGAAGGTGACCGCTTATGCGAAGAATACAGGGACAGCCAATATTCGCGCGGCATATGCCGCGCGTTATCCAATGGATTGAACTTGCCAAGTTCAGGACGAGGTTATATTTCCTATCACCTTCCCGTCAACTCTTCCAAAACTCCCACCACCTTTTCCCTTCCGCGCTTTCCGGCGTAGCTGCGTCAACGATTGTGCCTGGTTCCTGCTCGGTTGGCGTTTGCGGGTTCTGCGCCCATAACCTGGGATAGCGTTCCGGCAGTTCGTAATCACACCATTCAATGCCGGTGGGATCTTCCGGGGAGTCGACCGGCAGACCGGATAGCTCTTGACCGGTCATCTTGTGGTAGACGCGGTTGGCGATGCAGGCATATTCTTCAAAGAAGGCGTCTTCTTCCTCGCCGGGGTTGGGGCCGAATGTGATGTCGGCGAGGGAGTCCGGATCGCGGAGGGCTTGCTCGAAGATATCTTTTCCCATCGAGATGAGCCAGGCGCGGAAATCCGTGAAGTCGTCGTCTATGCACCAGCCGCCGAGGATGTAGGCGGCGCCCCACAGTTCCCAGGTGTAGGCGCGGATGCGCTGCTCCTGGAAGTTGCGCTCGAACTCGACGATCTCTGCCGGCGGCAACTTGGAAAGCAGCCCGGCCAGCGCCTCCAGCCGTCCCTCCCAGCTCCCGCCCGATTCCGCCTTCGCCGCCGCGATGATGTCCCAGAATGCCTCCGTCGTCATACCGTCCTCCTGCTCAAGCTCATATTCTGACTCTGACTCTGACTCTTTCTCTTTCTCCCCACCATTCCCCTGTAAAGCCGAGTAACAGACCCGCAAATCCTTCCTTCCCTCTATTCGCCCTCGCCATCTCTCCTTGACACCCCAATACCGATTCACGAAAGGAACCCCTGTCTAAAATGTCGATTTGCCGTCCTCTCGGACCGCAGAGAGTGGGGTTATTATGTGGAAGAAACCAGAGTCTTTCCGGAGGAAAGCCATGAATGCAAGTGAACAAATTGATGCGTTGATTGCAGGGCTCACCGACTGGCGAGGGACGATGCTGGCCAACCTGCGGCGAATCATCCATGAAGCTGACCCGGAGATTGTCGAGGAATGGAAATGGATGGGCAGTCCCGTCTTTTCCGACCATGGCATCGTCTGTGTGGCCAATGCGTTCAAAGACAAGGTCAAGTTGACTTTCCAAGATGGCGCCAGCCTTCCCGACCCGGACAAGTTGTTCAACAGCGGGCTTGAGGGCAATAAATGGCGCACGATTGACCTGTATGAAGGCGATACCGTCGACGAGAGTGCGTTGAAGGCCCTCGTGCGGGCGGGAGTGGACTTTAATAAGGCCAGGCCGAAACCAGCGGCGAAAAAGAAATCCGCGAAGTGATCATATCGAGCGGGCGGCCATGGAATTTGCCCATCGCACGGCAACAGCCCCGGCAGGTTTAACACAGCTCCCGTTGGGGTATATCGTCAGTAATCCTCCGACCTTCCTTCCAGGCCATCCCGATGCCCATGAAGGTCGCATTCTTGCGAGGTGGCACATGTCTTGCCCAGGCCTTCCCATCAGATTTCTTAACCGTTTTTCCACCCACCGATTTTTTTTCACCAGGGGAAGCAGCGATCGGGGGGAGAATATCCTACCTATCAAATCGATGTTTTTTTACACCATGATCGCAATAATGCGTAAGAAGGAAAAGAATCGAATGATGGCAACGCCGGAGGCAGACTCATCACGCTATCCATGCCTTCTCCGCCATCCCGGGAAAGGTGTTGTGTCAGTGTCAGCGAAAGAGAGCGGGAACGATTCGAGCGCGTGTGGAGGTCATCATGCGGATGATTCCCCTTTCCGCCGACTGGGAAGACGGTTGGCAGCTTGAGGTTAATGGGCAGTATACCGGGAGTGCGGACCGGCGCGGCCTCTTTGCGATGTGCCATCCCTGGGAGGTGAGCCGGACCGGCGATTACGCGCAGGTCACGCGGCGGGTAGAGGTGCCGGCGGATTGGCAAGGGCCGCGGGTGCTCTCCTTCATGGCGGCGGATTCGCACCACGGTCGCGAGTTTGTGCCGGACGAGTGGGAGTATAACACCGATGTCGATATCTTCATCGGCCACCGCTTCAGCCAACTGCTGGTGGATGGCGACGTGGTCTGGGAGATGGACGTCGCGGAGACCGACACGCCCGTCGAGCACCTGTGCTCGCTGGTGACCGACAACATGGAGTCCATCGGCCTCTTTTGGGGGCCGGGGAAGCGCCGGTATGCCGGCCCGCGCTTCGGTGACGTGGATGACCCGCCGCCCTATTTCGACGTCTACCACTGCGTCGACCTTTCCGACCGCGTCAAGCCGGGCGACGCCTTTGAGCTGACGCTGCGCATTTTTGACCGGGTGGGCAGCGATGTCATGCTGCCGGAGGATGTCCACGGCATCACCAGCGAGGAGCCGGAGGATAACCGCGCGCGCTTCGAGATGATCGCCTGGTGGGCCGATCTGCAACTGCTGAACGAGCAGACGACCGCGGAGACCACTTTCCATGAGCGGATCGCGCTGGCGTCCATCAGCGAGGAACGGCCCGCGGTGCTGCGCGGCGACTGCGTGGAGATGACCGTCGCCCGCGGCGAGACGCTGCCCCCCGTGCCTTATCCCGTGTGGGGCGGCATCCCCTTTCCGCAGGGGGCGCTGCGCGACCCGGACCAGGTCAGCCTGACCACCACCGGCGGCGTCGACATCCCCGTGCAGACCCGCGCGCTGTCCCGCTGGACGGGAGACGGCAGCGTGCAGTGGCTGGATCTCACCTGCGTGGTGCCGGTGGGGGTGAGAACGGTCCTCATGCGTTACGGCGACCAGGCCACCCGCGTTCCGGCCGCACCCGCGCTCACCGTCAGCCGGGAAGGCGATCTGGTCAGCGTGCATGCCGATCAAGTCAGCCTATCTATGCGCGAAGGGTCGGCGGCGCTGCTGGAACGCTTCCAGGCCGTGGGCGGCCCGCCGCTGGGGCCGGTGACGGGTGTCCTCAACCAGCAGATGGTCGGCTACACCTATGCCCACAACACGGTGGTCCGCGAAGTCGAGGTGGAAGAGGCCGGACCGGTGCGGACGTCCATCGCGCTGCGCGGGCAGTTGGATGACGGCCAGGGGCACGTCTTCGGCCGCTTCACCGCGCGCGTGTGGGCGTGGGCGGGCAGCCCGCTGTTCTCTCTCACCTTCCGCGTCTTCCAGGACACCGAGCATCCGGTGACCATCGTGCACGAGCTGTTGCTGGAGATGGGCACGGCGCCGCTCGGGGCGGTCAGCGGCGCTGTCACCTCTGCCTGGCATGGCCCGCTTTCGAGCGGAAGATTCCCGGAGCTGGAGTTGCGGCAGGAGACAGCGCACGAATACACGGTGTCGGGACGAGATCAGCTCGAAGCCGGCGAGCACGCCCCCGGCTGGATGGCCGCACAGGGAACCACCGGTGGCGTCGGCTGTGGGGTGCGCTGGTTCTGGCAGCAGTGCCCGAAGACGCTGACCCTGACGCCGGAGCGACTGACGGTCGGGCTCTTTGGCAAGCGCCGGCACCGCGAATGGCTGGCCGATTCCGGTCCCACTTCGTTCATGACCAGGGGCGAAGCCAAGCGGCACAGCCTGTGGATCATGCCCTACGCGGGCGCGCAATCCGTTGAGCTGCTGCAGCAGGTGCAGCAAGCCTGGGATGCCCGGCCGCATCTGCTGAACCGGGAGTGGTTTGCCGCCGCCAGGGTGGCCGGCAACCTGTCCCCCGTGGACGACGTGCACTTCCCGGAGATGGCGGAATGGCTGCGGCGGCTGGTCGTCCACGAATCGAGCAAGGACGTCTACGGCATCCGCGACTGGCGCGAGACGTTATGGTGCCAGAACTACCGCGGGCGCGCGGCCAATGCGCTGCTGCTCTATTTCGCCGGCGGCGACGGAGCGTGGCAGGACTACTTCGAGCAGACGATGCTGCATAACCTCGATGTGGATACCATCCACTACGACCCCGAGCATCCGGACTGGGTCGGCGCCCTCCGCTCGTGGTGTCCCTTCCATACCGTCAGCGGCCCTGCCTTTCATGTCAACTCCAATTGCCAGGACCAGTTCCTCCATTACTTCTTCACCGGCGAGCCGGATTCGCTGACCGAGGCGCAGCTCGCGGCGCAATACATCGCCCGCCAGAGCGGCAATCAGGACCGTTCCGCGCGCTACGAAGGCTGGCCGCTGGCGCAGATGGCGATCGCCTATACCTGGACCGGCGATGCGGCGTACCGGCAGTCGGCGGAAGCGTTCCTCGACTTCGCCCATCGCTACACCCACCCCCGGCGCGGCGCGTATGCCGAGGTGCACGGCTCCTTCTCGCACCGCGGCATCGTGCCCTTCATGACCGGCTACCTGGGCTATGGCCTGATCCGCTATCACCAGGCGACCGGGGACGAGCGGGCGGCCCGCCTGCTGGTGGCGCTGTCCGAGGCCGCGGTCTATGAAGCCTCGGATGGCAACGGGGGGTACCACTACTCACCGAACCCGCGGCTGTCCGCGCCGCACGGCTTTCTCCCGTCGGCGAACATCGGCGGCATGTTGGCGTATGCCTACCGGCTGACCGGAGAATCCTGGTTCGCCCGCCAGGCTTGGCTGTGTTACCGCAGGCTCAGCGACGAGGTGAAAGCCTTTGGCTCGTTTCATTCGCTGGATATGAGCCAGACCGCCGGCGAGCTGCTCAGCGGTATCGCGCTGGCACGGCAGCGGGGAGACCTGGACGGCTGTTAACCGGGTGATGCATAACGCTGCTACACATGTGCGATAAACCAGGCCTTTGCCAACTGCAGGAACAGCGGTGAATAGCGATGCTGCTGGCCGGCGATCTCGGTGTAGCTGCGCGTGCCGGGGAGTTTGTCGAACAGGCTGCGGATTGATGGGATGGGCGTGGTGGTGTCCAGCGCACCGCCGGTGAGCAGGACGGGCATGGTCAGGCGGTGGGCGTGGCGCAGGGTGTCCACATACCCCAGCGCGCGCCAGGCGTCCGGCAGGCGCTCCGGGCACTCAGCGGTGACGCGTGCCAGAGCGAAGTGGGCGTAACTGCCGTCAACGCCGAGCTCGTGTACCAGCGGGTAGTTGGTCAGCGCGGTGACATCGGCAGCGACCGCCTTGATGCCGTAGTCGCGCAGCAGGCTGGCGGTGAGCAGCGCGGTGCCGCCGCCCTGGCTGGAACCGAACACGCCCAGGCGGTCCGCCTGCACGCAGGGCAGCGCCTTCGCCCAGCCGATCGCCAGCAGCGCGTGGCGCAGGAAGTCGCGATAACCGTGCTCGCCGAAGGTGGCCGCGGAATCCGGCAACACCGGCCACTCGCCCTCGGGGCGTTTCGACTCATCGGGGCCGGCCGGCGTGTTATACCCCAGCGGATTGATATGCAGCACATTGAAGCCCGCGGCCACCAGCTCCGGATGCGCGCTCATCTCGGCGCCGTAACCCGGCAGGTGCACCAGCAGCGGCGCCGGTCCCCCGCTCAGCGCCGGCTGCCAGAAACCGTAAAAGGTCTCATCGCCGGCGGTAAAGGTGACGAAGTCGTGCCCGTCATGATGGCGCACCCCCAGCGTGAACGGCCACGGGTCACCCGCGGACAGCTCCGCCGAACAGGACGCGCGCTCGGATTCGTCGACCAGGTCCCGGCACCATTGGTCGACTTCCTGCGAAGCAGGATAAGGTTGATCAACCATACGAACCTCTCTCCGGCTGGTAAGTCATTACTGTTGCGTCTGCCACCATGCTTCCCATTTGCCGGCGTCCAGCCCGAAGTCCTGGCCGGTGATCGACTTGAGGGCGTCGACGGCGACGGTGCACTCCGGCGGGGCGTGGGTGGGGGTGACACGGGCGTGCAGCAGGGCGATGAGGCCGGGGACAGCCTTGCGGTCGCCGATGGCCTTGAGGGCGCGGATGGCGAACTGGACTTCATTCCCGTCGAATGCCTGCACCAGCGTGTCGATGGCGCGGGGATCGTGGAGCTTGCCCAGGGCGGTGATCACGATGTACTTCGCCTTGGACTGCGGGAGATGGGCGCAGAGCGGCTCGACGGCGCTGGAGTCGCCCAGGTTACCGAGCTGCTCCGCGGCACGGTAGGGGGTGTTGCCGCTCCAATTGAGCATGTCGATCAACGTCTTGACGGCACGGCGGTCGCCCAGTTTCCCCAGCACAATCGCGGCTTCCCCGCGCACGAAGGCTTCGCGGTGGGTGAGCACCTTCGCCAGCGCATCGGCTGTTTTCGGGTCGAGGAAGAGACCGAGTGCCAGTACCGCGGAGTTGACCACGCCGGGGGAGGGGTCGGAGAGCGCGACGACCAGCGGCTGCACGCCACGGGGATCGCGCAGATTGCCGAGGGCATTCGCGGAGGCATTCCGCACCTTCGCGGCCGGGTCCTGCATCCGCGCGATCAGCGGCAGCACGGCGCTGGTGAGATCCACTTCCGGGTGCGTGACTTTGATATGGCTCAAGGCTACCGCACCGTCCGTGCGCACGGTATCGGATGGATCGGCCAGGCAGAGGATGAGGGGCGGCACCAATTGGGCGGTCTGCGTGCACTCCTTGGCCAGCTTGATAATCTCAAGCTCGGCGTTGAAGCGCGCCATCGAGTCACCCGTCTGCAACGCGGCCACCCAGCGTGGGACATTATCGTCTACCGTGGCCGCCCGCCCGGGCAGCGTGCCGATGACGCCTAACACGAGCAATGCGAGCACAATCAATCCGTGTCGGAACACACCATCAAGTTTCATGTCGACCTCCTGGATCAATATACAGAACGAACACTTCTTTCGTCGTCCGGCGGTGTTTTCCTGCACGAAATGTGACATGAGCGCTCGCCTATTTCGCTGGAGTTCCGTCGGCTTACCCGATGTATAATCCTTCCAGCCGCACTCGGTAACCGTTCTGCGTACGGGTCAAGGCATTAATCAGGCCGCTGTGTCGCCATTGGAGCATGCAGCGGCGCGGCTGGAAGAAGTAGCGCATACCGATGCGGAGCTCGACGCGCGCGTCATGTACCAGGCCTTCGTAGGCTTGTGCGCTGTAGTAACCCAGGTCCTTGAAACCATGCTCGCGCGGGCCGAGCGGTCCCGTCACGCACCAGGTGAGGATGCCGTTGCGCGCCTCCAGGGCGGTGACGATGCCACAATGGGTGACCGGGCAGCCGCAGGACATGCCGAGCGGACGGCCGATCAGAATGTCGCCAACCTGAATCTCCAGCTCGCGGATGAGCTGCGGGTTGTGCGGCAGAATTACTTCGCGCGGGCCGGGATCTTCCGGCAGGTGTTCCAGCAGGAAATCGAAATCGCGCCCGAGTGAATCCACCCAGGGCGTGCCCGAGAACAGGGGGGGGGTGCCACTGCATTCGCAGACGGCCGGCTTGGCCTGCAGGCGGTCGGTAGACAGGTAGATACAGCGCTCGCGCAAATCGGGTTGCTCGTTCAGGCGGTCGCCGAATTCGGCGCAGGTTTTACAGCCGCAGACCCCGCAGTTGAGCCCCGGCAATTCGATGCTGCTCATCGGTTACTCTCCTCGATAAAAATTCGCGTCTTCCAGCGTGCGCACCACCCCGAAATGCGCTTCCCAACCAATCTCCTTCTTGCCCACGCAGATGGTGCAGGTGCCGACCGGAGGATTACCGCGCAGCACCAGACGCTCGGGGACGTCGGGTGTCTGTTCCACGCAGTCGACCAGCGGGTCGATGCCGATGCCATACAGCGCATTCACTTCGCGCACGCGCACGCTGGGCGCCGCCTCCTGGATGCGGGCGCGGAACACTTCGCGTTCCGCCTGCGACACCAGGTCGATCTTGGTGACCACCGCCATGTCGGCCAATGAGAGCATCGGCCCCACCTTGCGCGGCAGGTTCATGCCGCTGGTGGCTTCCAGGATCATCATGCCCAGCCCGCCGTCCACGTATGGGGCACAGCGCAGGCACAGGCCGGCCGTTTCCACCGCCAGCAGGTCCGCTCCCGCCGCGCGCGCCCAGGCGAGCGCTTCACCCAGCACCAGCACGCTGCAGTGGTCGGGGCACAACTCGCCCGAATATATCTTGCGGGTGGGAATCTCCAGCTCTTCCGCAAGGATGATGTCCTCATCCGCGAACTGGACGTCGATCTTCAGGTAGGCGGGCCGGCGCCCATTGGCTTGCAACTTGCGCAGCATGTGGCGCAACACCGCGGTTTTGCCGGTCGTGGCGGGACCGGCGCAAATCAGCAGTTTCATGCATGCATCCTTTCCGCAAACATGGTAAGGTCACCGGCGGTCTCTTCCGACAACCGCCCGCCGTGACGCAATATATCGCGCCAGCGCGTGAGGGCATCATCCAGCTCGCTGACCATACGAACGAACGCGCGCTCGCCGGTATCGGTGATCAGGTAATCCGTGATGCGGCCGCCTTGCATGACAATCCGCGCGTTGGAGAGCAGGGCAATGCGAGGGTCATGGGTGACGAACAGGAAGATCTTGCGGTGTTCGCGCAGCAATTCCAGCGCGCGGGTCCGGTGAATGCCGGCGTTTTCCACCTCGTCAAGCAACACGATGGGGGTATTGCAGATGAGGGTCGCATCGGCAATGAGTAAGGCGCGCGTCTGGCCGCCGGAGAGCTCGGTCATGCGGCTGTCCAGGTCGATCGGCTCGCCGGTGAGCTGATTGGCGAAGTCGAGTGTCTCGTCAACCATGCGCAGAATATGCGTGGTATCCGTGCTGCGAATGTGGGCATGCGTCTGCAGAAATACGCGCACCGGCAGGTCTGAGAGGAAATTGGTATGCTGGGTGATGAGGGCAATGGGGTTGTGCGCCGGATCGTCGCGGAAGATGGCCGCCGGCCGTTCGCCGTTGATGAGGATGTGCCGTCCGGTGGGTGTGTCGCCGTCCGCAAACAGCTCGATATCGTTGATAAGCGTCGTCTTCCCGGAACCGGTGGGGCCGACGATGCTGATGACATCGCCCATGTGCAGGTCAATACGCGCCACGGTATCCGGCTCCTCCTGACGTTTGCCATGGCCGCCAAGGATCGTTATCTGTTCGATCATGCCGGGTCACCTTTCTGTTAGTGTCGTTAGTAGAGGGAAAAACTCAACTAACGAGGCTTCAAATAAGGGTGTAGCTGTCCACCCTTCATGGTTTTGAACTTAATGGTGACTGGTTGGTGATTAGTGCTAGTCCGGGCAGGGCGGTCAAAGAGTCTACCAGACTCAATACTAATCATCAGCCAGTCACTATTCAATCGCAAACCGGTTAGTATACTTACTTGATGGACTAAATATACCAAACTATGGCAGAAAATGCTATAGGGGCGTTTAGATCATGTGCGGAATATGCGCAAAAGGAGAAGCCGTTGTGAACCAGCGCCCATCTCCGGAGAAGCACTTGCGGAATCCTTTCATTCCTTGTGTAGTCGTCCCGGGCAGCGCCAACCCTGTGATGAGTAACGCGAGAACCAGCAGGCTGACTTGATGGTCGCCTGGATCACATGCCGTGGGCAATAAATCGGTAAAAAAGCGCCAAAACAGGTTCAAAACGACGCCTGTTTGGGTATACAGACGTAATCCATATCCCGAACCATCCGAACGCCCGGCGGATGCGCATTTCATCCCACCGATCCTTCAACTGGCAAACTGCAGAGTGCGTATGACAGTGTAATCCGTGCTGACCAGCGAGTGCCCCACCGCCCACCCGTTTTTTTGCGCACCGGGTGGAGGCGAGACCAAGGGGAAGGAGATCTTATCCGATACATCGCTGTTTTGCAGTTTGTTCGATACGATGCAAATAATAGAAAAGAAGCGAATGGGTATCACAATACAGCGACCACACAACCTGCTTCTGACTCTGACTCTGACTCCCCACCATCACCAGCAAGGCGGCGGAAAAGAACAGTCGACATTCCCCGTCGTTCTATCCGTCCTCTTCCGCCGCCGTTCGATCTCTGTCGCCGGCCTTTACTTCAGTTTCGCCGCCGTCACGTCGTCCAGCATGCGGTATAGCAGGCTCTGGTACAGTCCGCTGATGGGGGCGATGCGGCCAGGGGGGAAGGGCACGGGGACTTCGGAGTCGCCGAATTGCCAGTTCTGCTCGATGTGCGCCAGCGCGTAGTCGCCGTTGTTGTCCGGGTGCAGCGGATCGTGGGCGAAGCAGGTGATGACGTCCAGCTTCGACGCGCGCAGGGCCGTGTCGTAGTCGATCCACAACGCGGTCGGGCTCTTTTCGTCGGGGTAATACCAGATGCTGACGCCGTTGAAGCCAAGCCAGAAGAAGAGGTCGCCGGGTTTGGTCTCTTTCGCCAGCACTTCCTTCATGTTGCGCAGCGTGAAGAGCGGCGTCCACGGCGTCTTATTGTTCCGGTCCATCTCATTGAGCATGATGTGCGTATCGTTGGAGACGAAGACCTTCTTGCCGTTCTTCAGCCGGCCGGCGATGATCTCAGCGGCGCGGTCGAGTTGGCCCTGGGTGATGGCGCCGGACAGATCTTCGAGCATCCGGTCGACGCGGAGCAGGTAGATGCGCGACAGGTCGCCCGCCGGCACCGCGGTGGTGCACGGGTACAGGTTGATGTTCCGATCCTTGGTCTGCAGCGGGTGGTCAAAGGGGATGGAGCCGGCGGTGGTGATGCTCTGCAGGATGCCCGGGTACCTCCCCAGCCGGGTCAGCGCCGACGTGTATTCGCACACCCACAGCCAGCCGTTGAGCGCGTTCGCCGCGCTGTTGACCGCCGCGTCGGCCTCGGTGCCGGTTTTCGCGCCGTTGTCGATGAAATAATCCACGTCCAGGTCGGCCGGCTTGCCCGCGCCGGAGGCGAAGAGGATGATCAGCCAACCCTTCTGCCGGCAGTCCTTCAGGTAGGCCAGCCCCTTCGCGCCGTCGGCTTCCCACGAGCGGATGGAGAAGACCACGATATCGTTGTCGGTGACCAGCTTGGGCCGCTCCTCCGTCGGCAGCGCCTCCGCCAGCCCGCCCGAGCGGTTGAGCAGCTCTTCGCCGAAGGAGGACTGCAGGCTGTAGGTGATGTCCAGCAGCGCCTCGGGGTGGGCGACCTTGCGCGTGGCAGCGGCTTCGGCCGCCTTGATAATCAGCGGAACCTGCGCCTTCGCCACCTCCACGCGGCCGGCGAAGTCGCGCAGGGTTGGCGGCAAGTTCGGCCCCAAGTCGGCCGCGAAGCACAGGCCCGTCAATAACAGCCAGGCAACGACGATGGTGAGACGATACAGCACACGGCGGGTCATGATGGAAGCTCCTTTGCTTTCTCCTTCGTTTCCGGTTTCACGATTCCCTCTTTTGTTATCGTGGGGAGAAGGGATAGGAAGTCTAGGCGGAATGGGGGAGGAGACTATTTCTTCGCCGCGGTCTGCAGGATTTTGATCCGCGCTTCCACTTGCTGCGCGTCATCGAGACGGCCGGCGACGCGAAGGATGCCGGCTTGGCGTCGGAGGGTGGGGAGCAGCGAGGGGCTGTCGGCGCCCCAGGCCTTTTCGCCGATGGCCAGCGAGCGCTGCAGAACCGCCACCGCCTTGTCGTATTGCTGCTGCGGCAGGTAGAGGCTGTCATTGAGGCGGGTGAGCAGGTTGATCAGGCTGACGTCGTCGGCGCCTTTCTGCTTCTCGGTGAGGGCGATCAGGCGCAACTGCGTCTCCTCACCCTTCGCATAATCTTTCTGCGCGATATACAGCGTGGCCAGCTTGCTCATTAACGGTTGCAGGATAGGGTCCTCCGGACCTTTGGCCTTTTCCGCCGCTGCCAGCGTGCGGTTGAGCAGCGTCGCGGCCTGATCGTACTGCTGCTGCCCCATATACAGATCCGCGCGCGAGATGACGGTCCAGACAACCGACATGTCGGCTGGTCCCTTCACCTGCTCCAGGACCGCCTGCACTCGTTCCAGCGTCTGTGCCAACTCCGCGGTTTTCTGCTCGGCGCGGTAGCAGGCGGCCAACTGGTTTAGCGGCTGGATGAGGGCGCCGTTGGCCTGGCCCGCCTGTTCTGTAACCGCCACCGCGTGCAGGGCGTACTCTTCGGCACGGGCCGGTTGCTTCTCGGCCAGGTAGCTGGCGGCATATTTCATCAGCAACGGCGCCTGGTTGAGATTATCTTTGCCGTCCGCTTTTTCGCTGATCGCCAGCGCGCGATCCAGATCGGCGCGGGCATCGGCGAACTTCTGCTGGCCGATCAGGAAATCCCCTCGCTGCTGCAGCGGGGACAACAGCGCCGTGCTGTTCGGACCGGTCTGCTTCTCCGCCAGTGCGATCAACTTGCCCAGCGTCGCCTCTGTCTCGGGGTATTTCCGTTCCGTCCTATATACAACAGCCAGCTGCATGAGCGCGTTGGGCAGCGTCGTGTCATTCGTGTTCGCCTTCTCCAGGATGGCGACCATGCGGATGGCCGTCTCCTCGGCTTGGGGAAGGAGCTGCTGCGCCAGATACAGGTTGATATATTTCTGCAGCGTGCTGGTATTGCTCGGGTGATCGGGCCCATACTTTTTCGTGGTGATCGCCAGCGCGCGTGCCAGTGTGGCCTCCGCTTCCGTGAATTTGCGCTGGGCCAGGTAGGCATCGGCAAGGAGCTGCAGCGGATTGAGCAGACCGGGGTTATCGCCGCCAAGCTGCCGCTCCGCAACGGCGACAGCCCTGAGGTATTGCAGTTCGGCGATGTCGTAGTGCTGCTCATGCATCGCCGCGTCGCCGGCGGCGATATACGCCAGTGGATCGTTCTCGTACCCCGGCGGCGGCTGCGCGTGCCCAGGTCGGCAGAACAGGGCAGCAACGCAGACCAATGCGGCGACCAGCAATCGTGAAATCTTCATCATTGTCTTTCCGAGACTATGCTCCGATTCGCTATTTTCCCAATCTCACTGCTTATATCTCCTCCGGTCGCCAGCGCAGCACCGCGATGAAGAACTTCCCGAACAGGTTGGAATACCAGGTGGTGAGCAGCGTGCCGTCGGGAAGCTGGCCGGTGGTGGGGTAGCAGGCGTCGATGTTTTGCAGGTCGTTGGTGATGACCTTCATGCCGGCGGCGTCCCAGGTGTCGCCTTCGTCGCGGCTGGTGGTGACGTAGATGGAGCCGGGATACATGCGCGAGGCGTGTGTGCAGAGGATGCGGCCGTCCTGCAGTTGCAGCAGGTGCGCCGGCGAGTTCGGGCTGGGCAGCGGGGTGGGGGCCAGCTCGCTCCACGTGCGGCCGTCATCATGGGAGACGGATTGCAGCAGCATGCCGCGCTCGGTCCATTTCTCTCCGCGGGAGTTCCAGCCGCAGTGTGAGCGCGACAGCAGCAGGATCTTCCCGCCGGCGGTGCGCAATATGGTCGGCTCGCCGATGGCGTAGCGGTGCGGCGGCAGCGTGGAGAGCAGCGCCCAGCTCCGGCCGTCATCATCGGAAGCGTGCACGGCCATGCCGTAGCCGTCCTTATTGTACCCCGGCCCGTCGTCCGGATCGGGCACCATGTAGTTGGCCGCCACCAGCAGCCGGCCGTTCGGCAACCGGATCATGTGCCGCTCCGCCTCGCTGTATTGCGACGGCGACGACGGTACGGTGAGCGGCTGCGCGGAGAAGCTCCAGGTGCGGCCGCGGTCGGTGGACCACGCGCCCCACAGCGTGGGGCCGCCGATCAGGCTGGTGTCGAAGGCGCCCTGCGCGTTGTATTCCGCCCCGGCGCGGTAGTCGGTGGTCACCCAGTCGCCGTTGGGCAGCTCGAAGATGGGCGCGCAACGATGGTCGGCGCGGCCCTGGTCAAACAGCACCTCCTTCGGCCCCCACGTCCGGCCGCCGTCCCGCGAGCGCACGATGACCATGCGCCCGTTCTGCGCCAGGTGGTCGTCCGCCTCGCGCGCGGTGATCACCGCCTCGCCGTCGCGCAGCACGGTGATGGTGGCGGGGTGGTAGTGCTTCGTCGGGTGCTGCAGCGCGACCGTCAGCTCCCCGCGGACGCGCTCCGGGAAGAGCTGCGGGTAGTTCTGCGCATAGAGCATCTCGTGGGATTTGGTCAGCAGCAGCAGGTCGCTCTGCAGCTTGTCGATCCGCTGGTTCATCGCGGCTACGCTCACATCAAGCGCGTCGCGGCGCGGGCTGACGAAGAAGAAGGTTTCGTGCGAGCCGTCGGTGGCCGCCATCTCCACCCGCAGCGTGACGGGCCGCCCCGCCGTCAGCAGGCGCCCGGGCACGGTGAGGCGGTAGAGCCCGGTGACGCCGTGCGGCTGCCAGTAGCGGTGCGGCGCCTCCGTCAGCGATAGGAACGACTTCGGCTCGCATTCCAACCGCACGCCGTCTGCTTCCACCGCAAAGCTGTCCGTGATCCCCAGCGGGAAGACCAGCCGGGCCACGCCGTCCACCGAGAGCGACGCTGTCACATAGGGATACGCCGGGCGCAGTGCGGGCCGCACCTGGCTGCCGCCGATCCAGGTGAAGACGGTGTCCTCCGCCACCGTCGCCGGCGCCGTCTCCCACTCGGCCGCGCGCATCTCGCCGTGCGGCGGCTGCCGGGACGCGTCGCGCCCGTCCGCGGCGAGCAATGGCCCGCGGAAATCCTGAAGCGTCGCGTCGCTGCAGTAAAACAGCGAGCTGCATCGCGGCGCCTCTCCCTCCGGCACGCTCACCGCTCGTGCAAAGCCTTCTACCTGGTGCGGAATCCGCAGTGTCACTTCGTCCACGGCACGCCTCCCTATCAACCCAATCTGTTTGATTTTTCGCTGTAGCAAGCGTATTACCCTTTTAACTGAAAGCGGTGGAAGGCACATTCACAGTCTGGAAGGAGGCGAGAGCCCCGCCGAATCCAGGCAGGCTTACCTAAATTCAGCGGGGCTCTCGCACCCTTCCAGACTGTGAATCTCCACCCACCGCTGGACTCTATTCGATTACCCTAGTTACCGCTCCAGCGACAACTCCCCGGTGTTGGGGTAGTAAGTCACGATCCGGTCGGCCTTTGTCTTCAGCGGGCCGGTGGATTCGACGGACACCCGGTAGCGCGCGAACGCCGGCGCTGACGTGCCGGGCTCGGCTGGCAGTTGTTCGATATTGGTAATCCTGACGGGCAACTGGTGCTGCTCAACATACGACACGATGGCCCGTTCGCCGTCATCCCGGCCGCGACTTCGGTCGCTGCCATCCCGGTCATGGTAACCCTCTCCAGCAGAGGTAGAGTTGTCGCGATCCCGGTAGCCATCGGGGCTCTGGTTGTCGTCCCGGTTCCGGTTGTCATTACGGTCACGGTTATTGTCGCCGTCCCAATTGTGGTCGCGATCGCGGTTATTGTCGCCGTCCCGGTTGTGATCTCGATCCCGGTTATTATCGCCATCCCAAGTATGGTCGCGATCCCTGTGCTCGTAGCCTCCGCGTTCGACCGGAAACCGGTCATGCCGATCCTGCTCGCAGCCGCCGAGCAACACCACGGCAACCATCAGCACTCCGACTGAATACAATAAGCCTTTCATCTTTGTCACCTTCCGTAGCAACGGCATACCCTGCGCGCCGGAAGGTGTATCAAATTCATGTTCCGAATCGTGTGCAAAAGCGGGGCGGCCCAGCGATCGGCATTTTGCTTTATCCCACGAACCAGCGCATGGCGGCGCGGTCTTCGTGGTCGGCGAACCGCAGCGTGTAGGGATCGCAAAGACGCGTGACCATGCAGCCATCGGTGCGGGCGATGACCCAGCCGAAATCCCAGTTCCCGCTGCGGTAGGCGAGAGGGATGGCGGGGGCGACGCGCACGACGGGCTGCGTTTCCGCGCTGAAGTAGCCGCGTTCGAGATAGAGGTAGCTGGTGCAGGACTGCACAAACACCTCGTGCGGCAGATCGCCTAAATCGGCACACAGGCCGCTGATGCCCACCTTGATCTCACAGCCGGCCTGGAAGGCCTCCGCCAGTGCGGCGAGGCTGCCGGAGCGCACGTGGCCGTGCTCGTTGTGGGAGAGCACCTCCTGCCAGCGGCGGTTGACGAAGAAGCGGTAGACTTCGAAGTCGTAGATGAAGTTCTGGCTGGGCGCATTGGCGCCGCCGTCCCAGGCGTCGAGCTGGTGGTACTTCGGCATGTCGGTGTGCGCGTCCAGCGCCGACGGCCCGAGCTGCCCGGCCGCCGGCTGCCCGTCGAGGAACGGGCGGGCGACGGCCTGGTGGCCGTCCTGGTTATACAGGAAGAACGACATCGACGGCCGCGGGCCGAACGCAATGGGCGGCTCCATCGGCTGGCGCTGCGTCATAAAGCCCGCCGCCCAGCGGTCATCCAGCAGGTAGGTGACGCGGAATTCCGACACCTCGTGGATCAAATCGTGCGGCTCCCCTCCGGGCTGAATGTGCTCGTGATGGTAGAAATCGGTGGCAATGCGCAGATCCGCCCCACGGCGGACGGCGTCGCACAACGCTTCCGGGCTGCCGGAGACGATCTCACGGGCAGGATTGAGAGTCAATACTTCGGTCCAGTCGGGCATGGTAACTCCTTCCCTTTTCCTATTGAACGTAAATGTAGGGAACGCCCTCCGCGGCGTTCCGGTTCCCGCATATTCGCGCCGTGCGGAAACACGGGGGCAGGAACGCCACGGAGGGCGTTCCCTACGGACCTATTCGTCGACCAGTATCATGTCCATGCCGCGGAAGGCCACCTCGACTGTCTGCCCGTTCCGCTGCAGAATCTTCCCGCGCAGGCTGCGCGCTTTCGCCGCCGGGTAGTGCAACTGCACCATCACCCGGCGCTCGCCCACGTTTTCCCAGTAGGGGGCGAAGGGCTGCGCGGGCAGATTGCCAAAGTGGTAGTCGAACAGCACCACGCACTCCTTGCCGTTCCCCAGCCGCCGGCGGGCGACCACCAGGTCGTCGGTGATGCCCGCCACCGGCTCGATCCCCGCCTGCACGATGGGCGCCGTCACCGCGGTGCGCAGCTCGGGACTGAACTGGTGGAAGACCATGTTCACCGACGTGGCGTTGTCCCGCGTCAGTTGGTCCCGCAGATAGGAGAGCGCGGGGTGAAACCCGTAGATCGTCACCTGGCCTTTTTCTTTCGCCACGCTGAACGCCGCCGGCTGCCCGTCGGCATAGGACAGCAGCGTCTGCGCCTCCTCCGGCGGGGTAAGCGAGGATTTTGACCACACCACGGGAAACGCCGCCGGCTTCGTCTCCTCGATAGTCGGGTAGGTTGCCGGTCCCGCCACCGCCGGCGATTTCACCTGCGACACCAGTGCCGATCCGCAGCCGGGCAGCCAGGGATCGAGGGGCAGCGGGCGATGGTATTCATCGCGCAGCGGCACGCCCTCCAGTACCAGGCTGCCGCCCTGCTCCGTCCACCCCTGGATCTTCGCCCAGGTTCCCTGTTCTACGTAATCGAACGGCAGATACAGCACCCGGTAGCGGGCCAGCGCACCGTCGTCCACGTCGTAACTGGAGATGATGTCGAAGGCGTAATTGGCATGCAGCAGCAGGTAATACAGCGCCGGCAGGTTCTGATGGAGCGACGGGTCCCAGATCTCCTGCGCCGGCGTCCACAGCACCGCCACCTTCGCCGGTTCCGGCTGCGTGTCCAGCAGGTAGGGCTCCGCCTCGCCCATCTCCAGGTTCATCTGCGTGATCTCGCGCGCCATGTCGCGCTGGTACCCCCACGGCAGCCACTCGGTGCCGTACAGGCCGCCGTAAGAATACCAGCAGATCTCGCTGACGCCGCGCGCCAGCTCTTCATAGAGCTTGAAATGCGCCGTCAGCGTCGAGTAATCGCCTTGTGAGATATCATACATGCCCAGCGGCAGCCCGGGCGACTGGCTGCGCATCATATCACTCTGATACGCGGTGAAGCCGTTCAGTCCGCCGTACCAGTCTTCGCCCCAGTTGCCGCGCAGCGCCTTTTTGCGATACAGCAGCCACAGGTCGTAGGCGTGGGTGTCGTAACCGCCATTGAGCAGTTGCACCACCGCCCAGTTCGGCGATCCCCACGCCTTCGGGAAGCAGCGTGCGTTGGTGCTGTCCGCCAGTTTCCACCAGTCGCCGATCTGCTCCATGCGCGCGCGGTTGGCCCAGTAATAAAGCGGCGGGTTTTCCGCCTTCATCACGTTGGCCGACGGGAGCTTGAGCGCGTCGTAGTCCGTCCAGCCGAAATCCGCCGGCGGCACGTTCAGTTTCGTCAGGTACTCGACCAGGCTCGCGCGCGCCGCCTCACCCGCCGCCAGGTAATCACTCAGCCGGCCGTTGGAGATCTCGTCCCCCAGGCTCAGGTTGCGCACCTTGTCACGCACGCCGTACCGTTCGTGGGGCGCCAGCGCCGCTGCCGCCGCGGACGTGAACCGGCCTTTCATCTCCGCACTCTGCTCGACGGAGAACTGGTCGAAGCCGGCTCCCCCGGCCCGCAGGTAGGCGAATCCCTTGCGGTCGATCTGCGGCAGCAGCGCCGGCTCGGGGCAGGAGATGCCGTTGAAGCCCATGACACGCAGCAGGTCGAGCTGCCGCCCGATCAGCGCGGGATCGTCGGTGGGCCGCACGGTGATGTCGCTGTAAACGGCGATGCGGGCGGGCGCCTTCTTCCACGGCGAGTTCTGCCGTGTCTCCCTGGCCGCCTGCTCGTTCTCCGCCAGCAGTTCTTCGAAGGTGAGCAGGCACACCTCCTCCGGTTTGCTGGAGACGGGACGATGATAGAGGCAGATGTGCAGCGTATCGATGTCGTTTTCCCAGCGAATGGTCCGCACGGCTTCCTGCTCGCCGTCGCCTTCGATCATCAGCTCCACCTTGCACGCCCACGGTTTCTCGCCCTGCCGCCGAATGTGCAGGATGCTGCCGAAGGAAGGAAGCGTCACCCAGCCGGAATGCTCGCCGATGCTCAGCCGCTTTTCGCGCGCCGGCATTTCCTTCGTCAACCCGTCCTTGCCCAGGTAGCCCAGGAACGGCCAGAAGCCGCCGGCATCGTCCGGCCACCAGTTGCGGGTGGAGGATAGTGAGAAAACGGCGGGGGCGGAGAGGTTGGTGATGCGGATGCCGACGCGGTGCTTCGCGATGTCGGGCTCGACCGCCCTTGCCGCGACGGCACACCACAGAAATACGCTGATAAAGAGGAGCTTCTTCATCGCCGAATCTCCGTATCTCCCGAATTGTCTGTCGCCGGCGCTGCCTGTTGACAGCGAGGGCCAGTCCGTCAATAGGCTGTATAGTGGTGCTATTCTACAGATGTTATCGATTTCATTTTTTCATGGTGAGACAAAGAAGGACGGCACCGGGTGCCGTCCTTCCGAACATCATCTGTGGCCGATCAGGTCTGCGTCCGTCTTTACCGTGACAGTACCAGCGTCACTTTCGTGCCGGGGGCGACGCGGCTGCCGGCGGGCGGCGAGGTGAGGATGACAGTGCCGGCCGTGAATTGATTGGATTCTTCGTAGCTCCACTCGGCTTTCAGTCCGCGGTGCTCGATGTCGATCACGGCGTCTTTGCCGGCGATGCCGGTATAATCCTGGACGATGACCAGGGTCGGCTCCTGCGCCGTCGGGCGCTCCACTTCTTCCGGGGTTGAGTCCTTAGGCCGTGCGTTCACGCGGATGCGCACCTGCGAGCCCGCCTCGATTTCCGAGCCGATCTTCGGCTCGATGGCCAGCACCACGCCATCAGGCTTAGCGGCGTCATTGCCGGCGATTTCCAGCACTTTCAAGCCCAGAACCTGCAGATTTTTCCGCGCTTCGTCCGCCTTCAGGCCTTCCACCGCGGGTACGGTCAGTTTGCCGGGCGCCGGCGGGGCCTGGTTCTGCTGGGTTTTGACATTCTGCTGATTGTTCTCCTGTGTGGGGGACGGCTTATCAGGGTCCGTGTTCCTGGCCCCCTGACTCAGTGAGATCATGCCGCTGTTTCGTTGCGCGACCTGCGGCGAACTCGATGCCGGTTTCCCTGCCACGCGCAGCGTCACGGAACTCCCATACCGTCCCTTGGTACTGGCCGCGGGAACCTGGGCTACCACGGTACCGGACGGTTTCTTGCTGGCGCTGTCGTATTCAATCTTCGCGCGGAAACCATTCGAATCGAGGGTGGTCAGGGCTTTGTCAAGGCGGGCATTGACCAGGTCGGGAATGGCGCGCTGGCGGGGAGCGAACAGCGTTTTGAAGCCCATAAACACGATGCCGGCGACGATGACGACGGCCACGGCGGTCACCAGGCCCATCAGCAGTGGGCGCTGGCGCGCAGCCTGTTTCGCGCGTGCCGGCGTAAACGCGGTCTCTTCGGGCACAATTTCATGCGCAGCGACGGCTTCTTCGAGCGGTGCCGTCTCCTGACGCTGCGCGATCTCTTCCACCTGTTTGGCGAGGCTGTTGAGATCAGACTTCTCGTTAATGACATACTTGGCCATGTTGGACTTCTCCGCCTCCGGCAACGGCAACGGCGTGGGCGACCCCGCGGTGTTTCACGTATTATACCCCAATGATGCCGGTGGTAACAGACCTGCCGGGTTTAGCCCCGGCATTTCAATTATGCGCATGACGCCTGTTTTCCTGCCGGCATGCGTGGCGAACTGAACGTCAGATTGTTCCATATTACACGGCGATCGTAAAGACAGGATCAATCGAGTGGATTATTTTCTGATCACCGCAATCACGGCGCCATGCGCCGGACGGCACCATCCGCAGGTTCGTGGACCGGGGGTGTCCATGCGAAACCTGCGGCGACCCGGAAGGGGCGATCACTTCCAGGACATCGGTTGCTCGTTCTCGTCGCTCGTTTCCGGCATCGCCAGGGCAAACAGGTGCGGCACTTCCTGATACAACTGCAACATCGCCATCAGGTAGGCCAGCAGGGATTCCGCTCCCTGATTGGAGTTGGTTCCCTGCGCATTGAGCCCGTCATGGCAGCCGCCGCTCTCCGGTTGGTACACGGGCGAGCGATGGATATTCAACCCGTAGAACCAGTCCATCGCCACCCCGGCATTATCCAGGTAGCGCATGTCGCGGGTGATGCGGTACGCGGACAGGTTGGCCTCCACCGTGCAACCCGCGTCGATGGGCTGCTGGTCGAACACCGCGCAGTCGCCGCCGCGCGGATACCAGCCGTTGCAGCCGACCGGCATCAACAGGCCATCGCGGAACTGTATCCTGTTCAGAAACTCCAGGCTCTGCAGCCCGGCATCGATCAGCTCCAGGCTGTCGAGCAGTTGCCCCGCGTGCAGCAAGGCTTGCGACAGGCGGGCATTGGCGTAGGTCAGCGTCGGCAGGAACCAGTTCCAGTCGTCGCTGCGGGTGGTCAGGTAACGGTCCAACAGATTCGTGGCGATCGGGCGCACCAGCCGCCGGGCCTCTTCGCGCCGTTCGGGATGCTCGCCATACGCGGCCAGGCCGAGTACGCCATAGGCCATGGCATGCGGGTCCATCCCCGGCGCCAGGTGCGCCAGCGCGCGGTGGAACATCTCCTGCGCGGGAACGGAGAGATAATCTTCGTCCACGGTCGCGGCATGTCCAAGTCCCCAGATGGTGCGGCCCAGGCTGTCCTGCGAGCCTTCATCTTCCAGGAAGTTGCGCGTGTAATCGATGAAGTTGCGTACCTTCCCGTCGCGGCGCTGCACGTAAAAGATGAACGCCAGGTAGCGCACCATCAGCTCGTGCGACACTTCGTCGTTAAACAGGCGGTAATGGTTGCGCGCCACGATCAGCGCGCGGGCATTGTCATCCGCGCAATACCCGGCGCTGTAATCCGGAAACCAAAATTTCGCGTGCTGCAGCACGCCGCAATCATCGGTCAAGCGGCACAGGTGCTTCAATGTCGGGGGCGGCCAGGATCGTTTGATCATGTTGTCCTCCTTTCCTCCACGTCTCCGTTCGCGGGAGGGTACCGCTATCCGCACTGCGTCTTGTGCCATTGTCCTTCACTATTTTTCCCAAACAAAACAATATCCGCACCAGCGGGGCGTACTCATACTGTGGCGCTCTTCGCACCCATATTCTCGCATACGAAAACCGCACCCGGGGTCGGATCCCATTAACGAAAACCGCACCCAGGGCGGATCCCATAAACAAAAACCGCACCCGGTTGGGGGTGCGGTTACGTCGCGCGGGCCGGCAGGTAACTGCCGCTGGTTACCGGCGCCGTGGTGAGCTGGTGGAAGATATGTGAATATTCCTGCCCCACCCGCGGCCACAGCATCTGCTGGCCATACTGCCAGTTCGTGCTCTCCATGCGCGCCTTCATCTGCGGATTGTCCAGAATTCGCAAGCAGGCGTCGGCGATGCTCTCCGGGTCGCGCGGCTGCACCAGCAGGCCGCGATCTTCACCGAGCAGGAACTGCGCGTAGAGATAGGGTGTCGACACCAGCGGGCGGCCGCAGGCCATCGCATACGCCAGCGTGCCGCTGGTGATCTGCTCCAGGTTCAGATAGGGCGTCAGATAGACATCCGTCGCCAGCAGATAGGCCACCAATTCCGCCTTGGTGAAATATTTATCCACGAAAACCACCTGTTCGCTGACGCCGGCATCATCGGCCATCGCCTTCAGCAGGTCCCGGTATTTTTCACCTTCCTGCTGCTTGATGACGGGGTGCGTCTGCCCCAGCACCAGGTAAAGCGCGTCCGGGTGGGCTTTCACAATGCGCGGCATGGCCTGGATGGCATATTCCAGCCCTTTGCCGGAACTGAGCAACCCGAAGGTGGAGATGATCTTCCGCCCTTTCATCTTCAGGTCACTCTTGATGGTGTGCCGGCGACCGGCGTGCACCACCGGCGCGCCGTGATGCACGACATGCACGCGTTTGGGGTCGATGCCGTAGACCTTGTCCAGCAGTTCCACCGCCAGGCTGTTCATCACCACGATGGCATCGGAACGGTTGGCCACGGCGCGCAGGTTGCGGCGCATCACCGGTGATGGCTCCTTGAGAATGGTGTGGAAGGTCGTCACCACCGGGATCTCGATCATTTCGAGAAAGGTGGCGAGGTGATTGCATTCCACGCCCCCGAAAATCCCGAACTCATGCTGAACGCTCAACACGTCATACCGGCCGCGGTTGATGGCGGCGGCGGCGGCGAGATAATCCGGTAAACGGTCCTCCTGAACCGTCATCAGCACTCGCCGATCATAGGCAATTTGTTGTCCGGGCCGATTCATCGCGACCACTTTGCACCCGACATTGTGGCCGGACACGGCGTTGATGACATCTTCGGCGAAGGTTGCGATACCGCACTCGCGCGGCACAAACGAGCTGATGAACACGGTCTTCAGCGCCGGTGCCGACATTCGTGAGATGAGCGCCATACAGTTCCGTACCTCCTTCATAAGTCGTATACGTGCTGATGTATGGGCAGGGGAAACCAACGATGCATAAACATTACCGACCGGATGCGAGTTACGAAAACGATTCATCAAGGGCGATCACCCTTGATGAACGCATTCAGGCCCCGTGATCCGCGAAAAGTGCATTACATAAGTAATCCTGCCCAACGTATACTGCTTCCTATGCGGCGAACTCCGCACAATCTGCGATCAGGTCCAGTTGTCTTTCTCGATTACCACCATCATACGATGATGGATCGGAAAAACTTGTTCAGTTTTTACCTTGGTTGCGACCCGAATTTTATCGAGCCGATCATGCATCAGGCCGCTTTCGGCAGGCCGCTGGCGCCCACCAGGTCGTAACCCTGATCGAGTAATTCCTGCACCATGTCAGGGTTGTCGGCTTCCGCGTAGACGCGCAGTACCGGCTCGGTGCCGGAGGCGCGCAGCAGCAGCCAACTGCCATCTTCGAGGAAGACCTTCAGGCCGTCGCGCTCGGAGGTGTCCGCCACCGCGACGCCGGCCATGCGGGAGGGCAAGATGCGGCGCAGCGTGCTGAACTGCTCGGTGGTGGCGGGCTGGCCCAGCAGCACGTCGACACGGTCGTAATAATGCGCGCCCACGCGTTCGCGCAGCAGTCCGAGCAGCTCGCCCAGCGTGGCGTGGTGCATGCCCATCATTTCCGTCAGCAGCAGCGCGGCCAGCGTCGCGTCGCGCTCGGGAATATGCCCGCGGAAGCCGATGCCGCCGCTCTCCTCGCCGCCCATCAGAATGTCCTTGCTGTCGTCCAGCATCAGGCGGCAGATATACTTGAAGCCGATGGGCGTTTCATACAGCGGCAGATCGTACCGTTTCGCCAACTGGTCGATCATGGTGGTGGTGGAGACGGTTTTCACCACGCCGCCGCGCAGACCGCGATCCTCCACCATATGAATCAGCAGCAGCGCGAAGAGATGGTGGGGTGAGACGTAGGCGCCGTCCTCCGCCACCGCGGAGAGCCGGTCGCCGTCGCCGTCGGAGGCGATCGCGCCGTCGACGCGCGTGTGATCCACCGCCTCGATCAGGTCATGTAGTTGCTCCGGCACCGGCTCCGGATGCAGGCCACCGAAGCCGGGGTTGCGCTCATCGTGGATCATGCTGACTTTACAGCCGGCGTCCTGCAATACGCGGTCGAGTACCCCCTGCGACGAGCCGTAGAGCGGATCAAAGAGCAGGTTCGGCTGCATGTCGCGGACCGGCTCGATGGTGACGTAATTCAGCACGTGCTCGAGATACGGCGGGAGAAAATCTTCGCGCGAAAACAACGACTCGACCAGGCCCTTCCCACGGAGCGCGTCCACGTCCAGCGTCTCGAGCAGGCGATTGGTGCGCTCCTCGATGGCCGCGGTGGAATCCTCAAAAGCGGAACCCGCGAACCAGGGCTTGAACTTGATGCCGTTGTATGGCGCCGGATTGTGGCTGGCGGTGACCATGATGCCCCCGCCCAACCCGCGGTAACGGATGGCATACGAGAGCAGCGGCGTGGGCAGCGACGTGTAGGACAGGTAGACGCGGATGCCTTGCTGGGTCAACATCACCGCCGCCAGTTGGGCGAATCGCTCGGAGGCGAAGCGGTTGTCGTAGCCGATGGCCACGCCTTTCTCCGCCATCTTCTCCGCCTGCAGATACTCCCCGATGGCCGTACACACGACGGCCACGCGTTCAAAGGTAAAATCATCGGCGATGACCCCGCGCCACCCATCCGTGCCGAATTTGATCGGCTTCATGCAGACCTCCTACCCTGACATCCACCCGGGGCATGACCAAATAGCCTGGCACTTTGCTACTCCCCGGAGACCGACGCCTGTGCGGATAACCCCTTGGCGTAAACAGCACTGCAGTGTTTATAACACTGTGCCTGGGGGGCGAAGTCATGAAAGGTGTGCTGGTTCTTAACAGGTGTGGCAATATCTCAACACGGGGGAGACCTGTCTGCGGGAGAAGGAGGGATCGTTTCCGCGGGGGAAAGAGGAAGCACGTTGTTCGGGCTCGTAGTAGCGCCGTCAGGCGCGTGCCCGCTGACACACATAAAACCCGCAATCGGCTGAAGAGAAAGGTGTTCTCAACAGTCGACTGCGGGCTTTATGTGTGTCAGCGGGCACGCGCCTGACGGCGCTACTACGAGCCCGAACAACGATTATGCTGCTTCAGCAGCGACGACCTGGGTGACTTCCGGCACTTTTTCCTTGACGATGCGCTCGATGCCGTTGGTTAACGTCATGCGCGAATAGGGACATCCCGCGCAACCCCCGGTGAGCCGCACGGTCACGGTGCCATCGGTTTCATCCACGCCAACCAGCTCGACATCGCCGCCATCGGCCTGCAGATACGGCCGGACCAGCTCCAAAGCCTCACGCACTTTTTCTTCCATCGTGAACAACTCCCTTCGTATATCTCATGAACCGTTTCCTCAACAGATACGATCGAATACCACGTGGCGAACGCAGAAAACGGCTCTCTTTTCTGGTTCCGGCCCTGCCGGCATCGGGTCAAATCTACCAAATCTGTCGTGTTCTGTCCACCGTCCCGCGGCAGTCGTCAGATATATGATTATACCCGAATTACAGCGAGGACGAAAATAGTCAGAGACTGTCCCTGACGGTTATCGCAGCCTGATGTAATGATTGCCCGGCCGGCGCTGAATTAAACCCTTGAGCTCCAACACCAGCAACGCGGCGTTCACCTGGGCCGGGGGCAGGTGGCTGTCATCGATCAGCACGTCAATGTGCTTCGCGTTGACGGAGAGCAGGCGATACAGGGCGTCCTCTTCCGGCGGCAGCACGGGCGGGGGCATTTTGACGGCGGGCGGGGTGGGGGCGACGGGCGGCGCCTCCTCTTCGCCGGGGGCGTCCCATTTCGGGCCGGCCAGCGGGTCGATCTTGCGCGGCGCGGCGGGGATGAGCAGCTCGATGTCCTGCAGGATATCCTCCACCGATTCTACCAGGTGGGCGCCGTCGCGCAGCAGCCGGTGCGAGCCACGGCTCTGCGCGGAGTTCACGCTGCCCGGCACGGCGAAAACTTCGCGTCCCTGCTCGAGGGCGAGGGAGGCGGTAATGAGGGCGCCGCTCTTTTCCGGGGCTTCCACCACCACCACGCCCACCGACAGCCCGCTGATGATGCGGTTGCGGATGGGGAAGCTGCTTTTGGTGGACGGCGCGCCTGGCGGCGCTTCGCTGATCACCGCGCCGGAGGCGGCGATGCGCCCATACAGGCCGGCGTGCTCCGGCGGGTAGATGATATCGACGCCGCCCCCCAGCACGGCCAGCGTGCGCCCACCGGCGCGCAGCGCGCCTTCGTGGGCGGCGGCGTCCGCGCCTAGCGCCAACCCGCTGACCACGGTGAAGCCGTGCTCCGCCAGGCCGGCTGCCAGCTCGGCCGCCACGTGCCGCCCGTAGGGTGACGCCCGGCGCGAGCCGACGATGGCGATGGCTCGACTGTCCTCGGGCAGCAGCGTGCCCTTCACGAAGAGGACGGCGGGCGGATCATAAATGTTGCGCAGGCGCGCGGGGTAGTCGTTGTCATGCAGGCCGATGACGCGGATGCCGAGCCGGTCCAGCCGCTCCAGCTCGCCGGCGAGATCGGCATTCGCCGCCGTCACCAGCCGGTTGCAGGCGGCGGCGCTCAACTGCGCCTTCGCCATCCATTCGTGCGGGGTGGCTGCGAAGACGGCCGACGGCTGCGTGAAGGCTTCCAACAGCCGCATCGCCGCCCGCCCACCGAGTTGTGCACACCCCAGCGCATACCAGGCTTCACGATCCTGCATGCCGTTATCCTTCGCCAGAAAGCGCCCGGTTTCCTTCTTTTCTGCTAGCACTACTTGCCAGGCTAGTTTGGCTAGTCAATCAGGTCGAACAAGAGCACGCAGGCAGTGTAGTTGACCATTTACTCTACCTCTGCAGGAAGTTAACGGTAAAATGTCGTATTAGTATGCAATCCCTCGTTTACCAAGAGGACTGCCGTAATTTACCAGGAGGTAAATGATGACACGCTGCTGTATCTCAATCGTATTCTTCGTGCTCTTTCCCGCACTGTTGTTCCTGACGGGCTGCGATGGCGGGCCGCATTATGACCCTGTCCCTCACCCTCACTCCTTCACCGGGTATGCCTATCCGGAAAGCGACGGTGATTTGCGACTTGAATTCGGCAAACCATCAAACTGGTGGTGCGTTGCCGGCTTTGAAATCTACCGGGATGTCCTGTATGAGGCACGTTCTCGTCCTGCGAACAATCTTGCGAGGGATATCGGAGGTAATCGAGCATTATTGCCGGTGGCAGCCATCGATCGCAACGATGCCGTGATACAGGGTGATAACGTCATCCTATGGGACAGCACGGCCTCCTCCGGTTACCTTTATGTGTATCGGATCATCGTCGTCTATGCCGATGGCAGCAGGAGCGATATCCAGGTGTTGAACGGTCTAGCTCTGGAGATGAACCTGACGGCGTTCGGTCCCTACGTGCCGCCACCGGTGAATCACGTAACCGCACCGCCAGCGCTGATTACTGATGGACACGCGACCCTCTATTGGTATATGCCGGGCGAGAGCATCGTTGAACCGCCGGTTGCCACGTATGCCATGCCCGGTTATGTCACGAGCTTTGAGGTCGAGATGGAAGTGGATGGCACCTGGACTACGGTTACATCGGGTATCGGCAGGAATATACGCAGCGTGCAGGTGCCGGCTCCGGAGCTGAATACCATGTATCGGTATACCGTACGCGCGGTTTCTTCTGAATTAGGTATGAAATATCCACTGGAGGCGCTGTCGCCGGCACAGCTCAATCAAGTGATTGTGTATATCGGTTCTTTTTGTTACTGACCGCAAACCGGCAGACTCATACGCGTGGGACCAGCCGGGAATGCCTGACGGGTCCCACGCGTGTCACATGCTGCAGGCTTTTCATCTCCCGCGGCGAAAAGAACCGATAATATGCCGTTTCGAAAGGAACATCCGATGCGACTCTTCATCATGTGTTTGGTGCTGTTTTGCTGCCTGCCGCTCCTGGCGCAAGCGCCACCGACACCGGACCTTACCGTGCTTTCGCCGCTGACGTATCAGGTGTTTCAACGGCAAACCCGCACCCAGGGCGCCATTCTGGTGAGTGGGCGGGTGAAGGCCGACTGTGATGAGGTAATGGTGCGCCTGCAGGGGAAGCCATTGGCCGGCAAGATGCGGGCGGGGTGGCATACCCTGCCGCTCGATCCGCAAACCCACGGGTTCGCCTCGCAGGTGCCGACTCCCGCGGGAGGCTGGTACACGGTGGAGATCCGCGCCCTGAAGGGGAAGCAGGTGGTGGCGCAGGCCTCGGTAGAGAAGGTGGGCGTGGGCGAAGTCTTTGTCGGCGCCGGGCAGTCCAACTCGACGAACTGCGGGCAGGAGAAGATTACAGAAACTTCCGGCATGGTCTCCTCCTTTAGCGGCAGCGCCTGGCAACTGGCGGACGACCCGCAGCCGGGCCCGCATGACGGCACGACAGGCGGCAGCTTCTGGCCGGCCTTCGGCGACGCCATGTATGAGAAATATCATGTGCCCATCGGTGTGGCGGTGACCGGGCACGGCGGCACCAGCATCAACCAGTGGCAGCCGGGCGGCGAGCTATTCAACTGGACCATGCTGCGCATCCACCAGCTTGGCCGCTTCGGCTTCCGCGCGGTGCTCTGGCACCAGGGGGAGTCGGATGTTGCAATGACGAGTGAGCAATATGCCAAGCTGTTGACCAATACCATCCAGGGGTCGAAGGCTGCCGCCGGCTGGGAATTCCCCTGGTTCGGGGCGCAGGTGTCCTATTGCGACGTCCGGCACACCTCGTACCCGACCACGCGGAACGCGCAGCAACTGCTCTGGAACACCGGCATCGCCCTGGAAGGCCCTGACACCGACACGCTGACCGGCGACAACCGCGATTACGACGGCCAGGGCATCCATTTCAGTCCGAAAGGCCTGCGCGCGCACGGGAAGCTGTGGGCGGAGAAGGTGGGCGCGTATCTGGATAAGGTGTTGAAATAAAGCTGGAGCGCGGATTGCCAATCCGCGCTCCATACCATAAATTGTTCCGCTGCCGGAAAAGGAAAAAATCCGTGCATGCCTAATAATAAGCGTGTCATCTTTTGCCGGAGGTAAATCTTATGGCGAAACCACAACTCAACGTAGCGATGATCGGCTACAATTTCATGGGCAAGGCGCACAGCAACGGCTACCGGCAGGTCAGCCGCATGATGAACCCGCCCATCGAGCCGGTCATGAAGTATATCGTCGGCCGCACGCCGGACAAGGTCGCCGCCGCGGCGGCCGAATACGGCTGGCAGAAGGCCGAGACGGACTGGCACAAAATCATCCGCCGCAAGGATGTTGACATCGTCGACGTCAGCACCGCCAACGACACGCACATGGAGATCGCGATTGCCGCGCTAAAGGCCGGCAAGCATGTCTTCTGCGAGAAGCCGCTGGCGATGAACTTCAAGCAGGCGCTGAAGATGGCGCAGGTGGCGGAAGCATCCGGGAAGAAGCACATGGTCTGCTTCAACTACCGCACCTGCCCCGCCGTCGCGCTGGCCAAGCAGTTCATCAGCGAAGGCCGCCTCGGCCGCATCTACCACTGGCGCGCCAGCTACCTGCAGGACTGGATTATGGACCCGGCCTTCCCGCTGGTGTGGCGGCTAGATAAGAGCGTGGCCGGCTCCGGCGCGCACGGCGACATCAACGCACACATCATCGACACCGCCATGTTCCTGCTCGGCGATATCAATGAAGTGACCGCGACGATGGAAACCTTCATCAAGCAGCGCCCCAAGCAGGCGGATTTCGGCGCCGGCCTCACCGCCGCCGGCAGCAGCGAGATGGGCGACGTGACGGTGGACGACGCCGTCATCGCGCTGGCACGCTTCAAAAACGGCGCCATCGGCACCTTTGAGGCCTCCCGCTTCGCCGCCGGCCGCAAGAACGGCATGTATTTCGAAATCAACGGCGAGAAGGGCAGCCTGCGCTTCGAGTTCGAGCGCATGAACGAGCTGCAGTACTTCAACCGCGACGATCCCGCCGAAGCCCAGGGCTTCCGCACCATCCTCGCCACCGAAGGCATGCACCCGTACATGTTCGCGTGGTGGCCGGCCGGGCACATCATCGGCTACGAGCACGGCTTCACGCACACCATCTACAACTTCATGAACGCCATCGCCAACGACACGCAGCCTAGCCCGGACTTCACGGAAGGCGCGAAGGTCAGCGCGGTGCTCGACGCGATGAGCAAGTCCGCCGAGACGAAGAAGTGGGTGGATGTGCCCGACGTGAAAGTCGCGCTGAAGGTATAATCCCAGTTCGACCATAAGCCAGGTGTGGAACTCAGATTCACAGTCTGGAAGGGTGCGAGAGCCCCGCCCGAATCTAGGTAAGCCTAAATTCGGCGGGGCTCTCGCCTCCTTCCAGACTGAGAGTCTCACTTCCACCGCTGGTATCAATCCGTGCTCGTTCCGCCCTCCCGATCAGCCCGTCATATTCCTTCAACCTGCACAATTAAAGTCCATAAGTTCCATATTCTCCGGGTAGATTATCACTGCCCCCGACTATCGCAGCTTATTGGCAGCACTATGGGCACAACCGGGCAATTGGGAATACTGGTGACCTCGAAGGACGGCGGCTCGCGCCTGTGGCCGCTGGAATTCACATTGATTGACGGCGCCTGGTGTGCGGCGGTTCCCCTGAAACTGGCTGGCGAAGTGATGGCCTGTGACGGCCAGCCGGCGGAGATTATTCTGCTGGAAAATGACACGATCCGCGTGCAGGGCATCCTGAGCTGCGGATCATTACGCACGGAGCGTCATTTCCTTATCAAGCTGCTCCCCGCGGAAGAAGAACGGGAGCGCATCCCGCGTCGAGACCTACCACGCGCTGCCTGAAATGCGAAATTGCCGAATTCACAGGCAGGATTCTCACGCCGCATGGTTAATCTAATACTCGGTTAGCAGAGCGGGCACTCGTCTTCCCGCTTCTCAACGCATCTGATATCACTACCGAGGAGGTTTTTCATGAAAGTCGGAGTTTTCGCCGTGATTTTCGGCGACATGCAATTGGAACCGGCGATGGATTTCATCAAGGCCGCCGGCTGTGACGCGGTGGAGATCGGCACCGGCGCCTATCCCGGCGCGCCGCACTGCCCGCTGGACGAGCTGGTGGGCGACAAGGGCAAAGCGCAGGCGTGGATGAAGAAGATCACCGACCGCGGGCTTGAGATCTCCGCGTTGTCCTGCCACGGCAACCCGATCCATCCGGACGTGAAGATCGCGAAAGAGCACGACGCCATCTTCCGCAAAACCATCGACCTGGCGAGCATGCTGGGCATCGAGACGGTGATCAACTTCTCCGGCTGCCCCGGCGACCAGCCCGGCGCCAAGTACCCGAACTGGGTCACCTGCCCGTGGCCGCCGGACTTCGGCGAGATCCTCAAATATCAGTGGAACGAGGTGGCGGTGCCCTACTGGAAAGAGATGAACGGCATCATGAAGGCGAAGAACGTGCGCTGCGGCCTGGAGATGCACCCCGGGTTCATCGTCTACAACCCGGAGACCGCGCTCTGCCTGCGCGAGAGCTGCGGCGAGCAGATCGGCGTGAACTTCGACCCCAGCCACCTCTTCTGGCAGGGCATGGACCCGGTCTACGGCATCCGCAAGCTCGGCCAGGCGGGCGCCATCTTCCACTTCCACGCCAAGGACTGCAAGATCGACGAGATCAACACGAAGAACTTCGGCGTGCTGGATACGAAGAGCTATGCCCCCGGCGAGATCAAGCGCTCCTGGATCTTCCGCACCATCGGCTACGGCCATGACGCGCAGGTCTGGAAGGACATGATCAGCAACCTGCGCCTGGTCGGCTACGACGGCGCGCTCTCCATCGAGCACGAAGACAGCCTGATGAGCGGCCGTGAAGGCTTCAAAAAGGCCGTCGCCTTCCTGAAGGACGTGATGATCAGCGAGCAACCGGGCCCGGCGTACTGGGCGTAGGTCATGAAACGATAACAGGCTGACGGTGGAAGCAACACTCTCAGTCTGGAAGGGTGCGAGAGCCCCGCTCGGGTTTAGGTGAGCTTACCTATACTCGGGCGGGGCTCTCGCACCCTTCCAGACTGAGAATCGCAATTCCAGCCGGATACCATGAGATCACAGGTCATCGCTTCACAGCTTCATCGCTTCATGATACAATACGCTCAATGCCCGAACGCACGACACCATATCCATTGCCGGACCCGGCGATTGCCCAACTGACGCCCGACGCCCTCGCGGGGGTGGCGGCGTCCGTGGCGCGCCGCATGTATGGGATGGAATTGGACTACACGCCCGCCAGCTTGAAACGGCTGGACGTGGTGCTGCGCGAGCGGTGCCGGCTGGGCCAGTATACGGCGGAGAGCTTCCCCGACTCATTTGCGCTGGCGCTGGGGGCGTATCTGGGCGTGGTGCTGCAGCGCCACCTGCCCACCGGCCAGTGGGGCACCTCGGCGGAAAATCTGTACCGCACGCCGCTGCCCTTCCTCCTCTTCAGCCGCGGCGAGTTCGAGCGGCAAATCAACGTGGTCGAAGATTGCCTGACCCTGTTCTGGATGGGGGAGGGTTTGTTCCCGCACGAGTATTACCAGTACCACGCCAATGGATTAGAACGGCTGGGGTTTCGGGTTGGCTGAATAATCGACTATATCCTGTCCTTCCCACACTCTTTTTCTCCTTTATATTCTGCCCCTGTTACGCTCAAAAATAACTGAATTCAGTATATTTCCCGTATTGATAATTGATTAAAATATCATTAGATAATTGTCTCGTATTGCTAGCCCTGCTATACTATCAGAGCATCCTCCCCGCAGGAATGCGATCATTTCATGGAGGGAAATTCAACTATGCGTCCCATTGCCTCACTTTCTTTCACCTTCTGCTTGCTCTGCCTGTGGCTGGGCCTGGCACCGAGCTTTGCGCAGACCACCAACCAGCCGCCCGTTGCGGGTAACGCCACGTTCACAACGCCCGAAGACACGGCGTTCAGCGGGCAGTTAACCGGCAGCGACCCGGATGGTAACTCGGTCACCTTCTCGATCGTCAGCAACGGTCAGAAGGGCACAGTCATACTGACGGATTCGGCAACCGGCGCGTTTACCTATACGCCGAATCTCAATGCCAACGGTATTGAGACCTTTACCTTTCGCGTCAATGACGGGCAGGCCAATTCGAACGTGGCCACGGTCACTGTCCTGATCTCCGCAGTCGATGATCCCCCCGTCGCGGCGGCCGATTCCTACGTAGTAAATATGAATACCAAACTCACCGTCGCCGCCCCGGGGCTGATGGGGAACGATTACGACCCTGACGGTGATAAGATATATCTGTCATATTGCTCCTTCCCCAAATACGGTAGCAGGACGATCGATATGTATACCGGGAGTTTTACCTATACCCCTGCCCCGAATTTTGTCGGACAAGATACCTTTACCTATTCATTAACCGACGGCACGCTGCCGAATTCCAACGATGTTACGGTCACCATTACCGTGCTGCCGGTCGAAGATAATTACCCGGTGGCAGCAGCGGACAGGTATACCACCCCGGAGGATGTCACACTGACCATACCTGCCCCTGGGATTCTGGCCAATGATACCGATGCCGATGGCGATCCGCTCACGGTCGTGAAGGATGGCTATCCAATGAATGGTTTCCTGACGTTGAATGCTGATGGCTCGTTCAGCTTCAAGCCGCATGCGAATTATAGTGGCAATAATGCCTATTTTTACTACCGTGCATGGGATGGCAAAGCGTATAGCGAAATGACCAGGGTTGATATCACCGTCACGCTGGTGGATGATACACCAGTGGCGGAAGGCGAAATTTATGCGGTGGACCGGAATACGCCGTTAACAGTGGCGGCCCCCGGTCTGCTGGCCAACGATACCGATATCGACAGTCCTGCCACCGCGTTACGGGTGGTCCAGACGCGACCGCTGCTATACGGGACAATTGTTGTCAACAATAACGGCTCATTCACCTCTACGCCCGCGCTGAACTTCACCGGCCAGGATTATTTCTCGTACAAAGTCAGCGATGGCACCAGTTTGTCGAACGAAGTGACGGCATACTTCCAGGTCAAATGGGTGAACGCTGCTCCGGTCGCATCGAACGGCACATTGACCACCCAGGAAGGCCAGCCTGCCACCGGGACGCTGACCGCCAGCGACGCGGACGGCAATGCGCTGACATACAGCCTCGTTAGCCAGGGCCACTTGGGCACGGCGGTGATCGACCCGGCGACGGGGAGCTTCACCTACACGCCGAATGCAAGTAGCTACGGGACGGATACCTTCACCTTCAAGGTGAATGACGGCATTGTGGATTCCAATACGGCCACGATCACCGTTACCATCACGCCGGTCAATACGGCACCGGTGGCGGCGGACAGCACGCTGGCAACGACGGAAGACACCACGGCAACCGGGCTGCTGCCGGTAACGGATGCCGATGGCGATCCGCTGACCTTCAGCATCGTCAGCCAGGGGACAAAAGGCACCGTCAGCATCACGAATACGGCGCCGGGCGCCTACAGTTATACGCCGAAGGCGAACGCCAACGGCACGGACACCTTTACCTTCAAGGCGAACGACGGTCTGGCGGATTCCAACATCGCGACAATGACCGTCACCATCACGCCGGTCGATGATATTCCGGTTGCGGTCAACGACAGTTACACGATCCTCGAAGATACGTCGTTGACCATCAATGCCCCCGGCCTGCTGGCCAATGACGTCAATCCCGATGGCGATACCCTGACGGCCATCAAGGCGACAGATCCGGCCCACGGTACGCTGACGTTGAATCCCGACGGCAGCTTCACCTACACACCCGCGGCCAACTGGAGCGGTGTCGATACCTTCTCGTATCAAGCATCTGACGGTGTGAATCTATCCAACCTGGCCACGGTCAGCGTGGCGGTGACGCCGGTCGGCAACGATGCCCCGGTGGCCATCAATAACGGTTGGCAAATGGACGAAGATGCCACGTTGAATATTGCCGCCCCCGGCCTGCTGGTCAATGACTCCGATGCCGACGGTGATACCCTGACGGCCATCAAGGTGACCGATCCGGCCCATGGCACGGTCACACTGAACCCCGATGGCAGCTTTACTTACAAGCCGGTGGCCAATTATTACGGTCCCGACAGCTTCACCTACAAAGCGAACGACGGCGTGCTGGATTCCAATATCGCCACCGTCACGTTCGCCATCGTGTCGGTGAATGATCCGCCGATCGCCAATGATGACTTCTATACCACCGATGAAGATGTCCGGATCATCATTGCCACGCCCGGCGTGCTGGCCAACGATACCGATATCGATGGTGGGACGTTGGTCCGCTATACGATGACCTTCCCGTCGCATGGCACGTTGCAGGCTTTCTATACCGACGGCGGCTTTATCTACAAGCCGGATGCGGGATGGAGCGGGATCGATACCTTTACCTACACGTGTCACGATAGTGGGCCGAACGGGGCGTCAGCGCCGGCGACGGTCACCATCACTGTCAACTATGTAAATGATCCGCCGGTCGCCAAGCCCGCCATCCTGACGGTGCAGGAAGACCAGGTTTTCACCGGAAGCCTGGTCGCCAGCGACGAGGAGGGGGAGCCGCTGACTTACATCCTGGTGACCCCGCCCATCACTGGAACGGTTGTGCTGGATCCGGCCACCGGCAACTTTACCTACACGCCGAAGCCGAACTTCAACGATGGCGATACCTTTGTCTACAAGGTGACGACGGGCACCGTCGATTCCAATCTGGCGCGAATCGACATAAACATCACTCCGGTCCCGGATGCGCCGATCGCCCAGGATGACGCACTGACGCTGGACGAAGATGCCACCGTCGAAATCAACGTGCTGGCGAACGACAGCGACCCGGACGGCGATGCACTGACGATCGTCGACTACACGCAGCCGGCGCACTGCAGCTCGGGGTTCTACCACATGGGGAACGGCGTCTTCCAGTACATGCCGGAATTCAACTATGTGGGGACCGACAGCTTCACCTACACGGTGAGCGACGGCAACGGCGGCACCGCGACGGCGACGGCGACGATTACCTTCCGTCCGGTGAATGACCCGCCGACACTGAATTATTGCGAAGTGAACACCGTGGAAGACACGCCGGTCACCGGCGCCCTGGAGGCCTGGGATCCGGACGGCGATGCGCTCACGTATCGCATCGTGATCGCGCCGGGCAAAGGCACGATGGATCTCGATGCGGCGACCGGTGGCTTCACCTATACACCGTCTGTCAACGCCACCGGCAGTGATAGCTTCCAGGCGGTGGCCAATGACGGACAGCTCGACTCCAACACGCTGTTCGTGAATGTCTTCATCTCGCGAGTGAACGATGCGCCGGTCGCCATCGATGGCGCGCTGACGGTCTACGAAGATACGGCGACTGCCGGGCAGTTGACGGCCAGCGATGTGGACGGCGATGGACTGACCTACAGCATCGTCACGCAGGGGCAATTGGGCACGGTGGAGGTTGATCCGGCGACGGGCAGCTACACCTATACGCCGAATCTGAATGTCTACGGGGACGACTCCTTCACCTTCAAAGTCAATGACGGGACCGTCGACTCCAATACGGCGACGGTGACCGTGACGATCACTCCGGTCAGTGGTGACGCCCCCGTGGCGTCGGATGGTGTTCTGACGGTGACGGAGGATCAACCCGCGGCCGGGACATTGATCGGCTACGATCCGGACGGCGATGCGCTGACCTATTACCTCGTCGGCCAGGGCCGGTTGGGCACGGTGGAAGTCGACCCGGCGACGGGTGATTTCACCTACATGCCGAATGCGAATGCCAACGGCACCGATACCTTTACCTTCAAGGTGAGTGATGGTGGGCTGGATTCCAATACGGCGACGGTCACCGTCACCATCAACCCGGTGAACGATGTACCGACGGCGCGGAATGACGCATTGACACTGGACGAAGATGCCACCGTCGAGATCAACGTACTGGCGAACGACAGCGACATCGACGGCGATGCCCTGACGATCATCGACTACACCCAGCCGGCGCATTGCAGCTCGGCGTTCTACTACCTGGGAAACGGTGTCTTCCAGTATCTGCCGGAATTCAACTACGTGGGTACCGACTGCTTCACCTACACGGTGAGCGACGGCAACGGCGGTACCGACACAGCCACCGTGACGATCACCTTCCGCCCGGTGAACGATGCGCCAACGCTGAATTACTGCGAGGTGAACACGCAGGAAGACACGCCGGTCACCGGCGCCTTGGACGCCTGGGATCCGGACGGCGATGCGCTTATGTATCGCGTGGTGACTGTGCCGGGCAAGGGCACGATGGATCTGGATGCGGCCACCGGCAGCTTCACCTATACGCCGTCTGCTAATACCAACGGCAGCGACAGCTTCCAGGCAGTAGCCAATGACGGGCAGCTCGATTCCAATACGCTGTTCGTGAATGTCTTCATCTCGCGGGTGAACGATGCGCCGATCGCCACTAATGGCGTGCTGGAGACCGCGGAAGACACACCGGCTGTGGGCAAGCTGCAGGCCAGCGACATCGACGGCGATACGTTGACCTATAGCATTGTCAGTCAGGGGCAACTGGGCGCGGTGGTGGTCGACCCGGTGACGGGCGACTTCACCTACACGCCCGACACGAATGCCAATGGCGCCGACACTTTCACTTTCAAAGTGAATGACGGTGTTTACGACTCCAATACGGCGACAGTCACCGTAACTATCAACGCGGTGAACGATGTGCCGGTCGCCGTTGACGGCACGCTGGAGACCGCGGAAGACGCGCCGGCCACCGGCACGCTGCAGGCCGGCGACATCGACGACGACGCGCTGACCTTTGTGCTGGCCGGTCAGGCCCATAACGGCACAGTGGTCATCACCAATCCGGCCACCGGCGCGTATCGCTACACGCCAAACACCGGCTTTGCCGGCGATGACGCCTTCACCTTCACCGCGTCCGACGGCAACGCGACGTCGAACACGGCGACGGTGAGCGTCAGCATTGTGCCGGTGAATGATCCGCCGGTGGCATATGACGGCACACTGACGGTGGTGCGGGGACAGATGACCAGCGGCATGTTGACCGGTTCAGATCCGGACGGCAATGCGCTGACCTTCAGCCTGACCTCGAACGGCAGCAAGGGGACGGCGACGATCACCAATCCGGCGACCGGCGCTTTCACCTACACGCCGAATGCCGGCGCACTCGGCGCCGACACCTTCACCTTCACGGCGAGCGACGGTCAGGCGACCTCGAACACGGCGACGGTGACGGTCACCATCAATTCCGTGCCGCTGACCGCGGTGGCGCTCATCGCCGATCCGCTGGCGAAGGCGAAACCCCGGACGACCATCACGCTGACGGCGGCGCCGACCGGCGGCACCAACGTGGAATACCTGTTCCAGTACGGCGTCAAGAAGAAAGGCAAGCTCGTCTGGACGACGATCAGGAACTATTCCACTTCGCCGACCTGCACCTGGCAGATGGACACCCTCGGCACCTACACGCTGCAGGTGCTGGCGCGAGAAGTCGGCAGCACGGCGACGGTCAGTAACCAGCTCTCCTACACGATCGTGAGACGCTGATCATCCCGGACAACCACTAAGAGGTATGCCCCGGCAAACGCCGGGGCATACCTCTTAGTGCCTTGCCTGTTTAACTTGCACGCATCACGATGCGCTCATCTGCCGATCTAGATCAGCCAGTATCAACCGCTGCAGCTCAGCCAGCATCCGCTCCCCTTTTTCCCTGGTCGCTTTCGAGGGATAGCCGATGGAGCCGGAGGGATAAACCTGCCGCTTGGAGATGGGCGGCCAGGGATCGTCCGGTATCGGACAGTCGGTGGGATGGTCGCCGACCAGCTCGGGCCGCAGTGCGAGAATGAGCGAGGTTTCCGCCTCGTCGGAATGCTGGATATCTGCAATGCCGGTGCGCTCCAGCGCTTCACGCCAGATGGCTGCCCAGGTCTCCCGTGCCCAGAAGGGGAAGCCGGCGGTAAAGATGCGCACGCCGGGATAACGCGCCTGCAGGCTCTCCGGAAAGCCCTGGTAGACCTCAAGGTTGGCGCCATGGAAGGAGATGAAGAGTATGGTGGTGAAGCCGGTGACCACCAGTGAGCTCACGATGTCGGTAATTACCCCCTGCATGGTTTCCGTCGAAAGGGAGAGTGTGCCGGGAAAATCCAGCCAGTCGCTCGACTGGCCGATGGGGATGGTCGGCGTCAGGTAGGCATGCAGATGCTCTGCCACGAACCGCGCCATCCAATCGGTGACCAGCGTATCCGTCCGCAACGGCAGATGTGTGCCGTGCTGCTCGGTCGAGCCAATAGGCACCACGGCGGTACGCACCTGCGCCGCCTCAATCTCGTTCCAGGTATTATGCCAGGTAAACATGATGGCGCTTCCTCTGTCAGGAAAAGGGTGCCTGATTTTATCATGAATGGGTGTAAAAATGCGCCGCGGTCATCGACCACGGCGCAGCTGTCATTTGCATCAACACCGGCCTTACTCGTCTGTATGCTTTGTTGCCACTTCCACCGGCTGCGGCGCCTCTTCCATACTGCGCAGTTGTTCCTCCACCGCCGGGCGCACGAAGAAGGTGTTGCCCACGATGCGGGTAATGCGCACGGCCGCGTAGCGCGGGATAGGGATCTGCTCCTCGTTGCGGGCGGGTGTTACGTAGCGGCTGCCCATGGCGATGTAGGCGATCTCGCCGACGCCCAGCGCCGGGATGGCCACCGTCACCTCGGCCTCCATACCTACCAGCGTGTTCAGGCGCACCTCGCTGCTGCTGGCCATGCCGCCCAGCACGCGATTGAAGAGCGTCACCAGCAACCAGGCCAGCACGAAACCGGACGCCGCCGCCACCGGCAGGTTGATGAACGGGTTTTCGGTCCAGGCTTTCGTCACGATCAACCCGACGCCGCCGAAGCAGGTCAGGAAGAAGGCGATGACCATGGGCGAGAATGGCCCGAAGATCACTTCGCCGCCGGTGCCGGTGGCGCCTTGCGCTTCGCCATGGCCGCCGGTGTGCACGCCGTAGTTATGCGAGAACTCGCCCGGGTGCCCGCCGCCCATGTCGCCCATGTGCCCGCCGCCGAAATCGCCCGCGTGCCCTCCAAGGTCGCCCAGGCTGCCCAGCAGGAAGGACGCGATCGTGTAAATGATCCCGACCAGCAGGCAGATACCGTAGATGACGGTGATTGTCATGACTCCCTCCATTGAGTGCAGCAAATTTAGCATATTATACCACAACTACGGCAAAACGAGCAGTTTTCTCTGTGCGTGTGTAACAAGTTGGAGTGCAGCCTGCGGCGGTATTCCGCCGCATACTCCGCCCGCATGTAATAATGACGTTTCACTCGCAGGCGGGACGCCTGTGCTCCAGTATTTGCTCATCCCGCAGCTTCGCCAGCGTGTGCTCCACCGGGTCGCGGGGATCGGACAGGGCGTCGAGCTCACCGGCGAGGGGATCGGTGAGGAGTTGGCCGTAGGCTTCCGCGGTATATTCTTCGGTGAGCGCGCGCTCTTCCGCCATCGCCACCGCGGCGCGCGTCTCCTCGCCGTATAATCCTTTCAGCAGCAGATGCTGGGTTTGCGCCACCCGGCGGCGGGTGGCCAGCGACTTCCGCCGGTGCTCCAGCTCGTCCCGGTACATCTCCACGATGCGCACCATCTCGCGCAGGCGGGCGGCGTCCTGCTGCTGGTTCCGCCAGTATTGTGTATACTGGCGGGCCTGGCGCTGTGCCTGCAGGTGGCGCGCCACCGCCTCCCGCGCCAGCTCCTCCTGCCCCTGGTTGAGTGCGCGGCGGGCGAAGACCAGCATCTGCGAGGAGAGCCATTCCGCGTCAGCAGTGAGTGCGGCCAATCGCCGTTCCTCGCTCTCGCACGCCGCCATCTCCGCACGCCCCTCCAGCAGGCGTGCCTCCAGATCGTCACACATGCGCTCCAGCTCGGCGTCCGGGTCGCGGAACAACCGGCCGCGCTGGTGCAGCCATCGTCGCAATCGCCCAAACGTTCCCATCGGCCTCCTCCCCTTGGTTCGTCCTGAACTGTGTTTCATACCTCGTGTTGCGGTAATGCTGGTGGCTCCACGACGCCCTGTATTTCATCCTTCAGCATCAACAGCTCGTGCTCGACCAGCAGGTCCTGCTCAGCCAGCGCAAAGGCATCCTCGCTGCCGCCCATGGTGAGCTCCGCCAGCGCCTGCTCGCGGTATTGCATGGTCTCGATGCGCGCGGCCAGGCGGTCGAACTCCTCGAACGCCCCTGCGCCGACCGTCTGCCGTAGGGTGCGGGTCACCACCTGCTGCGCGCGCGCCGTCTCCACCTTCGCCAGCAGCTTCACCCGCGCCATGCGGGCTTCCTGCAGCCGGCGCTCCAGATACGCCAGCGCCGCCCGCAGGCGCTCCACTTCGCGGTGCTGCTCCTCGAGCGCCTGCCCGAAATACTGCGCCATCTCCTCCGCCGCGCGTTTGCGGCGCAGCGCCTCGCGCGCCAGGTCCTCCGCGCCGTTCAGCAATCCCCGGCGTGCGCGTTCCGTCCACTGCCGGACGGCGCTGCCGGCCTCCTCGGCCTGTTCCGCCAGCCGCCGTTCCGCCGCCATCGCCGTCGCCACCGCCGTCCGTGCGCGCTCCAGGTGCTCGCACAGCTCCAGCACCAGGTAGTTCAGCGCGACCACCGGGTCCTCCGTCGCATCGAGCGCCTCGTTGAGCGACGCTCGCAACAGCTTGCGTATCCGAGAAAAAAACGTCATGGCGCGGCCTCCCGCATCACCCCAGTGCATTATACGCTGCAGGCCTTTTCACCAATGTCTTTCCGCCGGACAGATCAGCGTACGCCTCTCATTCCGCCATTGCGGGGTACACGGCAGGAGTTTTGGTGGCCGATGGCTAAAGAATGTCGTGGTACAATACCAGAGAACGATTTGCCGCAATCCAGAGGAGAGCACCAGGAGATCAGCATGCCGATCATCGATTGTTATGGACAATTAGGACCGCAGCCGTACCCGACGCAGGCCGTCACGACCGACGCGTTGGAGAAGCTGATGACCCGCTTTGGCGTGGACATGACCTTCGTCGCCTCCACCGAAGCCCTCCGCGGCTCGATGCGCGCGGGCAACGCGTGGCTGGCAGAGCAGATCAGCGGTCATGAGCGCTTCCGCGGCTATTGCGTGGTCAACCCGCTGATGTTCGAGGCGTCGCAGGAGGAGATGCGGAAGTTTTTGGTTAAGGAGAGTTTCGTCGGCGCCATCCTGCACGAGGGTTACATCGACCGCCCGCTGAATTCCGACGCGATGCGGTCGCTGGTGAAGTCGCTGCTGCGCTACGACAAGCCGCTGCTGCTGTCCATCCGTGACCCGCGCATGATCAACGACCTGCAGGAGGTGGCGAAGGAGTTCCCCACGCAGCCCTTCATCGTCATTCATATGGCGGACGAGCACTGGCCCATGGTGATCGCGCTGGCGGCGAAAACGCAGAATATTCGCCTGGAGACCGGGGGCATGGTGGCGGACTTTGACAAACTGGCGGAGGCGGTGGCGGTGGTCGGCGCGCATCGGTTGCTCTTCGGGTCGGGCATGCCGCTCATCAACCCGGTTTACGCCCTCGGCATGATCCGCGACTCCTCCATCATCCCCACCGATAAAGACCGCATCCTCTCGCGGAACGCGGTGAAACTATTCAACCTCGAAATGTAAGGAGTGACTGGTGATTAGTGGCTAGTGACTGGTTGTCTATGTTACGGAAGGTGGTGGATAACCAGTTATGCTTTCCGTTGATAGACCACTAGTCACTAGCCACTAGTCACTATTTATACCTTCTCGAACCGTTCCACGTCGAGCACAAACAAAATCGCCCCGCCAACAACAACTTTGACAGGGCTGGGAATGACGGTGCCAACAGGTTCCATGGTGGGGGGCATGACGTTGACATACTGTTCGCGGGTCTGGCAGCTCTCGCGGATCACCTCGATCACCGCGTCCACCTGATCTTCATCGACGCCGATCATCAGTGTGACGTTGCCTTCACGGAGGAAGCCGCCGGTGCTGGCGACATTGGTGAATTGAAAGCCACTTTCCAGCAGGTTGTCCTGCACATGGCGCTGGTCTTTTTCGTGGATGACGGCCATAATGAGCTTCATCGGGTTTCACCTCCACGTTCTGAATATGTCATACTGCATAACATGTCGCGGATAGCCTGCTGCACGGCCTCCACCGTTCCGGTCCCATCGATTAGACGGATGGTCGGGTCCTCGGCAGCCAGACGGCGGTAGCCCGCGATCACCCGCTGCAGGAATTCGCGCCCTTCGCCTTCGAAGCGGTCCGCGCACTCGCCCATGCGCGGCAACACCACCTCGATCGGGACGTCGATCACCAGCGTCAGGTCGGGACGCAACCCGCCCGTGGCGACGGCATCCGCTGTCCGAATCTCCTCCAGCAGCAGCCCGCGGCCATAGCCCTGATACGCCAGTGACGACGGCGTATAGCGATCGGACACCACCATCGCACCGGACTGCAGCGCCGGCTGGATTATCTCGTCGACATGCTGGGCGCGCGCGGCCAGGATCAGCATCAACTCGGTGCGCGGCGCGCAGGGAATATCCGGGTCCAGGATGATCGAGCGCAGCCGTTCGCCCAGCGGTGTGCCCCCCGGTTCGCGGGTAAGCATGACTGATCGTCCCGATCCGCGCAGCCACTCGGCCAGCAACTGCGCCTGGGTCGACTTCCCACTGCGGTCAACGCCTTCCAGCACGATAAAACGCACATGTTGGGGGATGGCGATGTCGGAGGGCGAAGACATGGTAACCTATTGTAGCAGCATGCTCTCCCGCCCGTCAAGCAATCCTGGCGGGCGAAAGGTGAGGGGGCATGGGTGTGGAATAATATCACCGGAAGACGATGAAAACGATTCTCTACCTGAACGCGGTCGGTGAGATCAGCGGGGCGGAGCGGAGCCTGCTGGCGATGCTGGCGGCGCTGGACCGCGACTTGTTCACGCCGGTAGTGGCGGCGCCGGAGGGATCGTTATTGCGCGCGGTGGCCAACCTCGGCATCCGTACCGAGCCGATACCGCTGATGCCGCTGCGGCGCGTCGCCTCCATCGAGGCGCTCTGGCGCACCTTTTCCTCCCTGCACGGCGGTTGGCGCCAGCTTAATGCCATCGTCGAGCGGGTGAAGCCGGATATCATTCACGCCAACAGCACGCCGGCCATGCTCTACCTGCTGCGTGTACGTGGGGCGCCGGCGGTGTGGCATGTGCGCGACCTGGTGCCGCTGGGCATCGCCGGCCCGCTGCTGTATAAGCGTGCGTCGCGGGTGGCGGTCATCTCCTCGGCGGTGCGCGCGGAGGTGCAGCAATACAGCGGCGGGCAGGAGAAGTCCGTGCTGCTGCAGCCCGCGGTGGATACCGAGCATTTTCACCCGCACGAGGATAAAGCCGCCCTGCGGGAAAAACTGGGGCTGCCGGCGGGCTTGCCCCTACTCGGCATGGTCGCCCAGTTCGTGCCGTGGAAACGCCATCAGTTGTTCCTGGATGCGCTGGCCAAGCTGCCGGACCGCCCGTGGCACGCCGTGCTCGCCGGCGCCGACCTGCATCATGATGAAACTTATTCCACCATGCTGAAACACCGGCTGACCACGCCGCAGTTCTCCGGACGCGTAAGCTGGCTGCCCTGGCAGGAGGACGCCGCCCCGCTGCTGGCCTCGCTGGACGTGTGTGTGCTCACCTCCGAGCGCGAGCCGTTCGGCCGCGTGCTGGCCGAGGCGATGGCCTGCGGCGTGCCGGTGGTGGCGATCGACGACGCCGGCCCGCGCGACATTGTGTGTCCTGAGGAAACCGGCCTGCTCTGCCCTCCCGACGATCTGGCCCTCGCCGCCGCCATCGCGCGCCTGCTGGACAACACTGACCTGCGTGAACGGATGGGCCGCACCGCTCGTGCCCGCGTGGAAGAATGCTTTAGCGTGGCGCGGCAACGGCAAATGCTCGTCGAGCTGTATGAATCGATACCTGCATAAGGGACAGTCACTGACGGTTCTCTTCACGCGTGAAAGAGGACTTTTCTCCATATGCTCGAATTGCATAAGAAACGCATTGCTTGCCCCAGGCTGCAACGGACAGGACACGGCAGCCTTTCGCCGCGCGGACGGCGGAATGTTGACAGGCAAGGAGACAGCCCATGTATTGTAGGAACTGTGGTAGTCAAGTGCAGAATCAGGCAGCCGTCTGCCTGCAGTGCGGCAGCTATCCATATGCGGGTAATCGCTTCTGCCCGAACTGCGGCGCGCAACCGGACCCCTCGGCCGTCATCTGCGTGCGCTGCGGCGTCAGCCTGACCCAACGACCGTCGGGAATCCCGCCGACGCCGGGAATGCCGGGCGCCAAGTCGAAGCTGGTTGCCGGCCTGCTGGGCATCTTGCTGGGGAGCCTCGGCATCCATCGTTTTTACCTCGGTTATATCGGCATTGGGATCATCCAGATCATCGTCACGATAGTCACCTGCGGCGCCGGTTCACTCTGGGGGTTCATCGAGGGCATCCTCATCATCGCTGGCAGCACCATCACCACGGATGCCGAGGGGCGACCGCTGACGGATTGACCATATGCAATGACGATTGAAGATGCGGGTTACCGCATCTGTTCTTTACGACGCCACATCATTCCTCGATGTGGCGTCTCCGTTCCATTCCGCACGATACCCTTCGCCTGCTCCTGCCAATAATACCACGGTAAGCCGGGCAATACGCCCGGACGTGGGCAGGAGGGAATCATGGCACAAGGCGTCACGGAGCTGACCGCCGAACAGGCGCGGCAGGCATGCGATCCAGGACAATTTCACTTCCGCAGCACGGAAGATTTACAGCCGCTGGAGGAGGTTATCGGGCAGGAGCGAGCGTTGCGCTCCATTTCCTTCGGCATCGACATCAGGCGGCCCGGCTACCACATGTATGCCCTCGGCCCGGTCGGCACCGGCAAAACAACCACGGTCCAGAAGTACCTGGAGCACGAAGCGGCATCGCGGCCGGTGCCGGACGACTGGTTATACGTCAACAATTTCGCCGATGCGGACAAGCCGCGCGCCTTCCGCCTGCCGGCGGGCACCGGCTGCCGGCTGAAGGCGGACATGGACCGGCTGGTGGACGAATTGCAAAGCGTGGTGCCGCGCATCTTCGAGAGCACCGAGTATACCAAGCGGCAGGAAGAGCTGGGCGGGGATATCCAGAAGAAACAGCAGGCCATGCTGCAGGAGGTGGACGAGTTCGCGCGCTCGAAAGGGCTGGTGATCGTGCAGACGCCGCAGGGCTTGCTGATTACGCCGACCCAAAATGGCAACGTCCTCACTCCCGACCAGGTCGAGAAACTGGATGAGCAGATGAAAGCGCAGGTCGAGCAATCCCGCGAAGAGGTGGAAGGCCGGCTGCGCGAGGCTATGCGCAGCGTGCAGCAGTTGCACCGCGATGCCCGCGAACGCGTCAATGACCTGGACCGCCAGTCGGTGGCCTTCGCCGTGGACCACATGATCGATGAGCTGAAGGAGCGCTACGCGCAGTTCGAGCCGGTGGTGAAGCTGCTGGACGAGATCCGCAAGGACATCCTGGAGAACGTGCCGGCCATCAAGCAGATCCGCCAGATGCAGCAGATGCAGGAGCAGACGCCGTGGGCGGGCATGCTGGCGCAGGGGCAGCAGGGGCCGGGCTTCGACAAATACCGCGTCAACCTGATCGTGAATAACTGCGACACCAAGGGCGCCCCGGTGATCCTGGCGCGCAACCCCAGCTATCATAACATGGTGGGCCGCGTAGAGCACCAGGGACAGTTCGGCATGCTGGTGACGAATTTCTCTATGATCAAGGCCGGCCTGCTGCACAAGGCGAACGGCGGCTACCTGATCCTCGATGTGCGCGACGTGCTCACCAAGCCGATGGCCTACGAGGGGCTGAAACGCTCGTTGAAGAACGGGGTGGTGGAGATCGAGCCGATGGGCGAAGCCTACGGCCTGATCGCCACGCACACGCTGGAACCGGAGCCGATCCCGCTGGACATCAAGGTGGTGCTCATCGGCGAGCCGATGATCTATTATATGCTTTTCGCCTACGACCCGGATTTCCAGGAGCTGTTCAAGGTGAAGGTGGATTTCTCGCTGCGCATGGAGCGCACGCCGGAGACCACCGAGCAGTACGCGCGTTTCATCGCCACCGTCTGCAAGGAGGAAGGGCTGAAGCATTTCGATCCCAGCGGCGTGGCCAAGGTGGTCGAGCATGGCTCGCGCATGATCAACCATCAGAACAAGCTCATCACCAAGTTCGGCGATATCGTGGACCTGCTCCGCGAGTCGAGCTTCTGGGCAGAGAAAAATGGCCACGAGTTGGTCATCGGCGAAGATGTGAAGAAGGCGATCGACGAGCACGTCTACCGGTCCAACCAGATCGAGCAACTGCTGAATGATGCCATCGCCGAAGGCGTCATCATGATCGACGTCGATGGGGCGAAGGCCGGGCAGATCAACGGGCTGGCGGTGATGTCGATGGGCGATTACGCCTTCGGCAAGCCGTCGCGCATCACCGCGACCATCAACGTCGGCGATGAGGGAGTGGTGAATATCGACCGCGAAGTGAAGATGGGCGGGCGCATCCACAACAAGGGCGCCATGATCCTGGCGAGCTTCCTGAGCAGTAAATACGCCACCGAGACGCCGTTCGCGCTCTCCGCGCACCTGACCTTTGAGCAGGTGTATGAGGAGATCGAGGGTGACAGCGCCTCCTCCACCGAGTTATACGCGCTGCTCTCCGCGCTGTCCAGCTTCCCCATCCGGCAAGATCTGGCGGTGACCGGCTCGGTGAACCAGTATGGTCAGGTGCAGGCCATCGGCGGGGTAAACGAGAAGATCGAAGGCTACTTCGACATCATCCGCATCACCACCGGGTTGAGCGGCCAGCATGGCGTAATGATCCCGGCGACCAACGTGAAGCACCTGATGCTGCGCGAGGATGTGGTGCAGGCGATCCGCGAGGGCAAGTTCCACATCTACCCGATCGCCACCATCGACGAAGGCATCAGCCTGCTCACCGGCAAACCCGCCGGCGAAATGCAGCCGGACGGCACCTACCCCGCCGGCACGGTGAACGCCGCCGTGCATGCCAAACTGAAGGACCTGGCGCAGAAGGTGAAAGGCTTCCTGCACCCCAAGGACAAAGGCGACGAGGAGGAGCCGGGACAGATGGCGGCATAACTCAGGGACTGTCCCGAGCCCGCGGGACTGATGCCTGTATTCGAATTTAATGCCTGGTAACAGGACCACGGGACTGTCCCCCCTCGTGCGAAAGGCAAACCTAACGTACGAGGGGGGCAGTGCTCAGGGACTGTCCCGAGCCAGCGGGACTAAAGCCCGTTTTCGAGAATAACGCCCGTAAATGGGACCACGGGACTGTCCCCCCTCGTGCGAAAGGTAAACCTGGTGCACGAGGGGGGACAGTCCCGTTTTCATGTTAACGGCATTAAAGGTGGATAGGGGCATGAGTGACGCGGGCTCGGGACAGTCCCTGAGCATATTATGTTATAATCCCCCCATCAACCGCTTGATGGGAGACCGATCATGCTGCCTGACGCGTTCGATTTCGCCGATACCCCGCAACTGTTCCTCGATGACACGCTCATTGCCGATTCCACGGGATTGGAACGACAGGTTCACCAAATGACGAAGAGACCTGAGCCTGTCCTCCGTATTGATCCGCAGACGGAGGGGGAGGCGTTGAGCCCGATGCGGGTGGCGTATGACCCGGCGCTGGGGCAGTGGCGTATGTGGTATGACGCCTACGGAAAGCGTCCGCTGCTCTCGCAAATGCAGTCGGTGCACCTGGCCGTGTCGGCGGACGGCATCCATTGGGAGAAGCCGGCGCTGGGGGCGTCGCCGCTGCTGGAGGGCAAGAATAACCTGTGCGTCTTCGAAGACGGCTCCCCGATCAGCGGCGGGTGCGCGGTGTTCGACGAGCCGGACGATCCGGACCCGGCGAAGCGGTATAAGCTGATCTACTATCCGGGCTACAATTACTACCTGGCCTATTCCGCCGACGGCGTGCATTGGCGCTCCGCACAGGACAAGCCGGTGTGGACAAACGGCGACGGTGACGGGCTGGAGGAGACCTACTTCTTCATGCGCGACGAGAAGCTGGGCAAGTACCGCGGCTACATGCGCGTGTGGCAGCGGCACCAGACCGTGCGCAAAACCAGCATCGGCGAGAGCGACGACCTGCTGCAATGGACCGGGCCGAAGATCATCTGGGAGGCGGAACCCGCCTACGGACTGGGCGCGCAGCTTTACGGCATGAACGTGTTTTATGACGGCGGCCTGTATTGGGCGCTGCCGTGGATCTTTTATACCGATCAACCACTCGATGAGGACATGCAACAGACCATGCGTTTCAAGCTGGCCTGGAGCAAGGATGGCATCGAGTGGCACGCGTTGGCGCCGGAGCAGGATGCGGTGCCGATGGGCGGGCCGGACGATTTCGATTGCGGCATGATGCTGAGCTGCTGCCCGGTGGTGCGGGTCGGGGAGCGTCTCCGTCTATATTATTACGGCTCGAACCAGCGGCATGATCGCAGCGACATCGACGGCGCCGCCCAGGTGGGCCTGGCGGAGATTCGGCCGCACGGCTTCGTCTCGCTGCACGCCGAAGGGGAGGGGAGGCTGATCACGCGGCGCTTCCTTTTCCGCGGTGACGGCATCTGCATCAACGCCCGCACCGAGTCGGATGGTTACATCCTGGCTGAAATCCTCAACGATGCCGGCCTGTTCGTGCAGGGTCGAAAATTCGCGCAGGCCGATCCCTTCACCGGCGACGCGGTCGATCACCTGCTGACCTGGGGCGGCGACTCTGGCCTAGCCTCGCTGTTCGGGCAGAACATCATGCTGCGGTTGACGCTCTACAAGGCCGATCTCTTCTCCTTCACGCTGGACGGCCCGCCGGAACGCTTCACCGCGCCGCTGGGGCCGCCGCCGGTGCGCTGTGGACGCTGCCTGATGCCGCCGGTCATTGACGGCCGGTTGAGCGACCAGTGCTGGCAGGACTTCAGCAACTCCGGCACGGCAGACGACTTCGTGCTGTTCACCGAAATCGCTCCCGCCCCGCTGAAGACGCGGGCACTGTTCACGCGCGATGAGGAAAACCTGTATATCTCGCTGGATTGCGAGGAGCCGGAGACGGAGAAGCTGGTCTTCGACAAGCCGGACAACAACATCGAATACAGCCGCGACGACGTCATCGAGTTCCGCATGAGCGCCCCCGGGCAGGGCACGCATTTCAACCAATTGATGATCACCCCCGCGGGCGGAAAGTGGCAGGCCTGGTTCAGCGTGGAAGAGGGAGGCGTCGCGGTGAACGAGAATCCGGAGTGGATCGTGAAAACCTCGCACATCCCCGGCCGCTGGTACGCCGAGATGGCGGTGCCCTTCAGCGCGCTGAACACCCTGCCCCCCGCACCGGGAGAACAGTGGCAGCTCAACATCATCCGTCACCGCCACGTAGCCGGCGCCAACGACATCTCCTGCTGGTCCTGCATGTACGGCAGCGTGCACCGCAACGATCGGTCGGGAGTGCTGGTGTTTGTGTAATTAACAGGGATAGGCAGGATGTTCAGGATATTCTGCGATGACAAGGAAAAGGGGCGTTCTCACGAACGCCCCTTTTCTTATCTCATCGTATTGATCCTGTATATCCTATCCATCCATGTTAAATAATTACGGCTTGATCATCAGGATATCCGCCTCACCCAGCGGAAGCGTGCAGTAGATCACGTCTTTCGTCTGCTTGAACTTCAAGGCGCCTTTCTTCACACTTTCCACCTTCGCCGCCTTGAAGGGCACGCGGGCGTAGACGACCAGGTTCTGCTGCGGCTCGCCGGTCCAATTGAGCAGCGTCACCGCCGCGCCTTTGTCGGAGAGCAGCATCGGCGTCTCGATCATCGGCTTGTTGACGGTGACCTGCGAGGTGACCTTCGCCATCCTGACTGGCTCGGTTATCAGATCGCGGATGCTTGCTGAGAAGCCTACCGGCAGGCCGTCCTTCGTGCCGTTCTGCGACTTGACATAGGAAAGGCCGGGCATCCACGCGAAGTAAACCACCATGCCTTGCTCCACCTTCTTCATGATCACAGCCGGTGTGTTGTCTTCAAAAGCTGCCAGCCCGATGACCGGTTCCGGATTGACGAAGGCGCCTCGTGGACCATAAAAGGGCTCTTCGCCAAACTCTTTTCGAATTTTACCGGCTTCCTTCACCGCGCCCAGGTTCTCGATGGTCATCCGCTCGCGCGGTGCTTCGGTGATGCCGATGCCCTTCGCCAGGATGTCGCACGGGTCGTTGTAGCGATCATATGCGCCGGCGCCGGAGACCATCACCAGCGTGCCGCCGGCCTGCACCCACTGCAGCAGGCTTTGCTGGAACTCGGCGGGGATATTCGGCTCGGTCACGTAGAGCACCTTGTACGGCGCCAGGCGGGCGGGGTTCAGGTCCTCTTCCTCCACCAGGTCCGCCGGGATGTTGGCGTGCTGCAGGGCGGTATACAGGTCGAACACCTCCGCCATGTAATCCACCGTCAGGCCGTTCAGGTTGGTATTGGTGGCGTCGTAAATGACGTCGTTGGGAACGGGTACGTTCTTGCAATCCCACATCTCCGAGCTGCGCGGCGAGAGGATGGCCACCTGCGGACGCGGGGTGCGGCCCGGCCACAGCACGTCCTCCGCGGCGCCGATCATGCGGTGGGCTTCCGCCATCTGCGGCAGCACCTTCACGTTTTCCGAGTAGCAGTTGCCGGGGAAGGCGTATTCCGGCCCGAAGACGAAGTATTTCAGTCCCTTGCCGCCGCTGCCGATGATGGTGAGGATCTTCTGAATGATGCCGTCCTGGCGCTGGCCGGCGGTGCGCGGGATCACGTAGCCGCCGAACTCCACGCCGCCTTTTTGCGCGGCGCAGCGCAGCTTGGCGCTGTAGAAGGACCACTGCGGGGCCTGGCCGTCGCCGAACCAGTCTTCTGTCCACAGCATCGTCGCCCCGCGCATGCGGCCGAATTCCAGCCAGTCATGCCCGCCCATGGCGGCGTCCTGGCTCTGCTTGTCGCCGTTGTTGGCCACCGGGCCCGGCACATACAGACGGCCGTTGAAGAAGTTGAAATTGGTGAAGATGGGCATGTTGGGGTAAAACGCCTGCTCCAGCGCGCGGGTGCTGACCGCGAAGTGGCGCGAGGAGTCCCACGCGAAGAAGCGCATGGTCCAGTAGAAGAGCCGGCGCGCGGCCAGCGAGGCGGGCTTGCCGTCCGCGCCGTCCATTACCTTGCTGCGGCCGATGGGCTGCACGTCCTCCCATTTCTCCGCGCCTACGTCCTGCGGCTTCAAGCCCTGCGCCTGCAGATAATCGCGGAAGCGCGCCATCGCGTTGGTATCCTGCGCCAGCGCGTTGAGCATTCCGGGGAAATACCACCGCGGCTCGTCGGACATGGCGTAGGCGGCCACATCCTCCGGCAGGTAACCGGCATCGTAAAAGGGTTTGGCCAGATTTTTCGCCCACTGCTCCACGCCCGCGGGCGAGGTGTTCTCGTTGCCGCGCGTGAAGTCGAATGCATATCCCGGCGGGTTATAAATGCCGCCCGCCGTGCGGTGCAGGCCGACCTTCAGCAGCATATCGCGGGTGAGCTTATCGCCGCCGAGCATCAGGCCGTTGAAGCCGGCCTTCGACAACTGGGCAATGCCCTCTTCCCAGGCGTCGCGATCGTTGTCCGAGCCGATGAAGCGATCGATGATGGGGAAATGCTTGGGCCGCTGGGCGTCGGAGATGTTGACGGATTTTAATACTTCCCAGTAGCGCTTGTTGTACTGGGCGAAGGTGGCGATGCGTGGCGACTTGTCCGCCTCGCGCCAGACCAGCACGCCCAGGCTGCCGCCATACAACCGGGCGGTGAATTTTACCGGCACGGCGGTCTTTTCGTCCAGGATAAATTCACCTTCGATGGCGGTGGTATCCGTCACGCCGTTCACCGACATGCCGGTCACCAGCGGCCACCCACCCATGTAACAGTTCGGGTAATTATTCGGTCCCAGGCAAGCCTCCGCGTCCTGCAGGGTGAAGGCCAGGCCTTCCGCCCAATCGCTGCCGGTGACTTTGGCCGAGGTTTTGCCCACCGAGAAGGTGAAGGCCTTCCCGGCCGGGTCCTGCCCGTTGATGCTCACGACGTGCGCCCGTACCTTGAAGGTGGGCACTTCGCTGGCCGCAAATTTCGCCACCGCCGCCCCGCCAAGGAGGACGAGGGCAATGAGAGATAGGAGAGTGGAGATGCGCATATTGAGCCTCTTTCGGAAACCCCGCCCGCGGGGATTGATAACAGTATATTACGGAATATGCTGATAATCTCCTGCAAGGCGGGCAAGGTCCCATGCAACATGAGGGTCGGCTCGGGACCTTATCTGGCAGTAATGGGGATGGGAAGAATGGGATGAATGGGACGAATGGGAAGAATGGGAAACTTTTCAATAGATCCTGCCCCGTAAAATGCACCAACACATTTTTCCCATTGCTCTCGCTGACCCGCCAGCCCCCCGACCCGATCCTCACGAAAACCAACCTTCCGTTCGATACCCTCCCCGACCCGATCCTCGCAAAACCCAGCCTTCCGCTCCACGGTCCCCCAGACCCGAACTCAGGATCTGGTTTGGGGAAAATGGGCCGGAAAAACGCCAAAACAGGTTTAAAACCGCTCATTTTTGGGTATATAGTATGCGCTTCTCCGAAAATCGACCGCCCATTACAGATCCCGAATAATCCCGATTTTGAGCACAAAATTATGCCACAGCCCGGGATCTGCGGGGATCTGCGTGGTCCATCTGAAGGAATTCAACGGATTGCCGAAGAACACAGCGTTTAAGAGGAGCTGCCATGATACCCCGCCCCGATTTATGCGTGAATAACTCGTAGCCGCACCCTTTACGGGTGCGATAGGTAAGCCTGTATCAATAGCTTACCGCATCCCTGTGGATTACCAGCGGCAGACCAGGAACTCGAACTGACTCGTCCCTTCCCGGTAGGCATTGAGGCCGATTTGATGTCCATCAGGTGAGAGCGCCCAGCCGTTGATGCGGTAGAATTCCTTCCCGATCTTCGCGCGATACTCGCCCCTGGGGTCAGCGGGGTTGACATCGGTCAAGATCAGGCCGGCGCGCAGCTTGCCGGGGCGCTCGTAAAGGGATAATCGCCAGGGGCGCAACCGGTGGATCAGGGTATCTTTCACATACGGCACGCGCGCCAGCGTCGGCAGGTAGCGCGGCGACACCGGCGGGCGCTCACCTTCGACCATCAGCAGGAATTGTCCGTCCGCGGAGCACGCGCCGTCATCGAGACCGCTCCATCCGGTTGCATTGTCGAACGGCACCGGTTTGCGGCAGGTGATGATCGACCATGACGTGCCGTCAGGCAGCATCACGGTTTGGCTTTCTCGCGGGATGACCCACCGTTTCTTCTCAACTTCGAGGTGCTGGGCGTACAACATGATATCATTCGCCACGTCCGCCTTCGGTGTTCGCAGCCGCTGCCGCGCCGCTGCTTCAGATATTTTGCCCACGGCATCGTAATACGTTCTGCGAAACGAGATCACGCCGTTCTCCTGGACCTGCACGTGCCCGTTGAGCGTATACCGCGGCGTGGCGATGACGCGGTCCTTCCGGACATCGAGTGAGACGTACTGTGACACATGATCTTCAGACATCTGCTCGATCTGTTCCGGCACCAGCACGCTGCCGTCTGCGGCCATCTGGTAAGCGTAGAATCCTCCGTTATACGGGGGAAACGGCGTGGTATACGTGCCGGTGGCCACTTGCCGGCCCCCGATGCACCACAGGCGGCAGGTGCGCACAAAGGCGGAATGAATCCAGATTTGTCCCCGATCCGTGACGTAGAGCCGATAATCGGTTTCCAACTGGCCGGGCACTCCGGCCAGCTTTATGGCAACAGCCGGCTTGCCGTCATGCCAGCTCAGCACGCGGATTTGCGAACCGTCGGTGAAGAGTTGCGCGACGTAATGCCCATTGGGCGAGTATTCGAGCGGCGGGCGGAACATTTCATACGCCATGCGCTGGCGCTCGGGCTGTGTCGCGGCCGGCGCCGTGACCTGCCAGTGCGTCTTCGCATCCCAACTGTCGAAGGCCATCGTCACCGGCTGCCGGTTTGATTTCGGTATCGACCAGCGGAGCAACCCGATGGAGAGCCAGCAGCCGTTTTGCTGGAAGGCGTTGTCAGTGCCCTCCGCATCATACACTTTCAGCACATACCGGGCGACGACGTGAAGCGGCCGCGGACGCTGTTGGACATACCGGATGCCAACGAGCAGCGCCAGCAAGAGCAGAGGAAGGATGATACGTGTAATGGTGCGTTTAACCCGTGGTGTGACCGGCATGCGCTGTGCCTTTCTTGAAATCTCATTATATCATGATCACGTTATTAGGACACATGCATCAAGCAGAGGGACAGAATCAAGATAATGCCCGGTGAACAATAATCCCATCGGCAGGCTGGTAACAACGCTTGATATGCAATAGAATACAGTGAATAGAACTCAGGAGACCTATTTTTCATCCCAGGAGGCTCAGATGCTTCTTTCTCAGACCGATCGCGCGAGCTGCCACGCCACTTTCCTCGGTGAGTGTCATTTCGCCATGCGTGCCATCCTGTGCTCTGCTCTTCTTCTCATACTAACCCTTGCCGGAAACACTGAAGCGTATCACCGCCCGGCAGTGACAGCATCCGGCACGGCGGATATGGGACTGTTGACCGACGTGCTGCCGGTGGAGATAGCGAAGGTTCAGGAGCCTGCCGCACAACAAAACGAGGAAGGCGCCAATAATGCGACGCTTCCCGTCGAGCAAGGCGCATACCGACGGTGGGCGATTATCTCGGTTGGCGCAGATGATGTGAAGGTGGTCGCCGAGCTGTTGACTGCCGAACTGTCGAAGGTCAACGGTATCGAACTGGTGGAGCGCGATCTGCTGGCCAAAGTCGCCGGCGAGCAGGTGCTGTCTACCGCGCTGTCCGCGGAAGGCAGCGGCAATCGCCTGCACCTCGGGGAGATGCTCCATGCCGACGGCCTGATCTTCCTGCGCGCCGGCGGTGAGCGAGAAGAACGGACCCTCGAGATGGTGGTGGCGGAATGCCGGGCCGGAGCGCGCCTGCGCGTGGAACGATTTCCCTTTAAGTCGAAGGCGGCTCCCGAGCTGGCAATTCATGCAGCCGGAGTGCTGGCCGATGTCCGCCGGCAATATGCCGGCGGCATCAAGCAGGTGATCGGCGTGCCGGCCTTCGTGTCGCACAGCCTTTCACGGGAGTATGATCCCCAGCAAAAGCGCTACAGTGAGCTGCTGCAGCACGTGCTGATGCTGGAGCCGGGGGTCGCCGTCATTGAGATCGCGGAAGCGCGCGCGATCGGACGGGAGCTTGCCCTCGGCGGCAACCAGGTGAAGCGGCTGGTGCCGTCCTTCGTGGAAGGGGAGTACCGCGTTGAGGCGCAGCCCGGCCAGGAGCCCACGGTAACGGTCGTGGTGCGCTTGACTGACGGCACTAAGACGCTCGATACGTTCAACTCGGGCCCGGTCGCGCTGGCGACAGCTCCACAGTGGATTACCGGCCAGTTGGCGGGACGGGTGATGGCCGGCACGGCCAACGCGAAACCGCTTAGCGTGAAACAGCAGATTACGGCGCTCTCCGCGCAGGCGGACGCCTTCGCAAAGCTGGGTTCGTTCGATATGGCTGGCGAGTTACGTGAGTCCATTCTGCTGCTCGACCCCGATCAGCGCGCGCAACGGGTGGCATTATGTAATGAATATGCCCGCGTTTTTGACGAGCGCATGGAAACCGTAGTCGATAAGCTGCGGGATCGGTATGGCCCGGACAATTACCGGTATTACAAGGACCCGCTGGTCGAAGCCGCGATCGACAAGCGCGTGACGGCCTTTTGCGAATTCCTGGGTCATGCGGAATACCTGATTCGTCACGACCAGCTATCCTTTCAGGAGACGGTGAACACCTTCGGATTCCCGGTGATGGAACGCGTGCGGCTGATGTGCCTGTGGTTGGCGCAAGTGGCGGAAAATCGCAACGTGCGAGAAGATCAGCGCTATGTGGGTATCGAGCACCTGGCGCGCGCCGAGCAGGCGCGGCGACGTTTCCTGACCGAAGTTGCCCCATTGATTCTCACGCTGAAATTCCAGGGGGCGGCACTCAAGCCTGACGATGATGCCTCCTTCAGACCGTATATGGATTGGATGCAATCCGTCCAATATGTGCTGGCCTATGATTTGGAGAAGGGGCGGATTTCAGTAGACTCGTTTGATTTCATGGTGAACTACCTGTTGACTGTCGTGCCGGAAAATATCGGACTCGCCAGGCTTCCATCCTTCACCCAGGCGCAAGTCTACGGGCCTGAGATCACCGAAACGATGTATTGGAATGCCGTCGAGCGGCTGCGCCAGAGCAAACGGCCCGGACCGTCCACGGGTGCGGAATTTACCCTCCTGTGGCACCGAATTGAAAAAGCGAGCCAGGCGAAGGACCGCGAGGAGCTGCTTGCCGTGCAAAATGACCTGCAGGCATTCTACGAGTCGATGGATGCCAACCCGAAGATCCTGCGGCCGACGCAACAGAAATTATCGGAGTCCACCTACCTGTATTATTTCCCGCGGTTTGTCGCGAAAGAGATTGCCGCCCTTTCGGCACCGACTGCAGCCCCGTCGACGACAGCGGACGCACCGGACACCGGCGCGGTACGCCTTGAACCCTTCAAATTCAAATATTCGAACCGATCGAATTCGCTGGACGGCAACCTGTTGCAGTGCGGTGAAAACGAAATTTTCTGGCGGGTATATGCGAGTTTCTGGTACCTGCGCCAGGGGCCGGGCCAGTTCGAGGAACTTACGTATGTCGAAACAGCGCTGGATGCATACAAAAATCTCTTCTTCAAGGATGTCGTCTGGGATGGCAAACTGATCTGGGGATTGACATCGAAATACGGCGTGTTCATTATGGATGCGAAGGCCAATGTATTGGCGCGGGTGTCTACACAGGAAGGCCTGCCGGCGTATGATGAGATGCGGAGGGTCATTTACCCCATTGAGCCCGGAAAACTGTTGATGGTCGGCAGCTTTGGAGCGGATCATCGGGCCTGGTGCGCCGTCATTACCTACCACGGAGCCGGCGATACGCCGGTGGTAAATGTCTTTCACGAGGCCAAGCGTACTCCGGTGGAAGACGACAGAAAAGCCTGGGATCAATACGCATACGATGTGAACAGCTCTTTTGTGCCGAAGAATCTCAGGTTGATCCGGGGAAAAGCGCCGGGAATCGATCCGGTAGTGATGATCGATCGGGCATCCGAGCATAGCAGCTTTCCGGTTGACCTACCGCCGTTGCTGATCAATCTGAGAACACTGAGTGTGAGCGTCTGGGATGCGCGTGTGCGCCCGCTGGCCGGATTGGACTTTTCACCGGTCTACCTGGTACGCGACGGCGCGTTGCTGGGCATGGCTGGAGAGACGGATCGTCCTCCTTACTGGGTGGGACTCATCGATGAATCACAGATCGCGGCGAATCCCGACGCTGCCTACCGCCGAATACCGGTGATCAATCCCGGTCCCATCGACCCATCGCATCAGGAGACGAAGTCCGAGAAGCGGGTAAATTATATCGACGTATACCCCAGCTGCCGGATCGTGCCATATGACGGGTGGATCTACGTGATCGGTGAAGGGGAGTGGTGGCGGATCGATGAGAAGACGCTCACTGCGCAGCGACTCACGAAAACCCCGTTCCCCATGAAGTTGAATGAGATCAGGTTGTCGGTGTCAGCCATCAGCGGCCTCCTGCTGCACTATAAAAATGAGATGTATCGTGTCACCATCGACGAGACGAAGATCCCGAAGGCGGGAGAGTGATCAGCCCAGCACCAGGTTGAAGGTGAATCCGACGATGAGGATGCCCAACGCGACCACGCCGGCGAAGAGCAGGATGAGGCGGGGCTTGAGCACACGGCGGAGGATGATGAATTCGGGCAGCGAGAGGCCGATCACCGCCATCATAAAGGCGAGCACGGTGCCGAGGGGCACGCCTTTGCCCAGCAAGACCTCAACCACCGGGATGACGCCGGCGGGACTGGCGTAAAGCGGCACGCCGACGGCTACCGCCAGCGGCACCGACCACCAGTGCCGCTCCCCGAGCAGTCCGGCCAGTGCGTTCGGAGAGACGAAGACGTGGAGCACCGCGCCGGCAAGGATGCCGGCCAGCACGTAGGGCCAGACGCGGCCGACGATCTCGCCCACCGCGGCCAGCCCGGCGCGCAGGCGGTCGTTCCAGGTCAGGCGCGCATCTTCCGTCTGCGCCTCGCCGGCCGTCAGCTGCAGCACCCACTCCTCCACGAAGCGCTCCATCTTTAGCCGGCCGAGAATCATGCCGGTGAGCAGAGCGAGAGCTAGCCCGATGGCCAGGTAGAGGAGAGCGATCTTCGGCCCGAAGGTTGCCCACAGCAGCACCAGCGCAATCTCGTTCACCAGCGGCGCGGCGGTGAGGAAGGTGAGGGTGCTGCCCAGCGGCACGCCGGCCGTCACGAAGCCGATGAACAGCGGCACCGCGGAGCAGGAGCAGAACGGCGTCAGCACCCCCAATCCGGCGGCCAGGGCGTTGCCGGCCAGCGCCCGCCGGCCCAGCAGCAGGCGGCGCGTGCGCTCCGGGCTGAAGAACGAACGCACCACGCCCATCACGAACACCACGCCCGCCAGCAGCAGGAAGACATGCGGCAGTTGGAACAGCAGGAAGGCGACGGCCCGCCCCTCTCGGATGAGATGCCCCCCCGTCATCACCGCGGGAATGCAACAGTCGCTCATCGCGCTGGAATTTTCCGGCCGGCCGGGGTATCGCAACAGATCGTAGACATACCAGAGGGCGAAGTCGTTCAGGTATAGGTACAGCACGACCCAGAGGCCGAGGGCGGCCACGACCAGCAGAGTGGGGAGGATCGCTTGAAAACTCAACCGCGCGCGCGGCTGCCCCTGCTTGACCTGGTTATCGGTGTTCCCCTCGATGGTCATGCCTTCATTTATTCCCCGCGGTGGAGTTTTCCATGCAATTCGGTATTGTTATTCGTATTCCCTCCTGGGCTCGCAGGCGTCCCGCGCCTGCCCTGCGGCGGTACTCCGCCGCTATGTCTGAGAAAGCCGATCTCCGCGGTTGTACTCAACCGCGATCCCAGAGGCAGGCGCGGGACGCCTGCGGTCCCAGGTTTTCCCACGGTGCGGCATTCCCATGGTATTATAATGCCGGTATTGAAAGGAGGGCGCGATGTCTGACGACATGGTGGTCGTATATACCTCGGACGACGAGATCGAGGGCGAGCTGTATAAGGACATGCTGGAAGAGGCGGATATTCCGGTAATCCTGAACAGCACCACCGGCTTGATGGGCCAGCGCACCATCTTCGCCGGCGCCAACCCGTCGAAGGTCGCCCTGCTGGTGCCCGCCGAGGACGCCGAGCGCGCGCGTGAGCTGGTGCTGTCATTTCACGAGGAAGCGGAAAGCGGCCGGCTGGCAGAGGATCTGGAGGAGCCGGACGAGGAGGAGTAATGGAGCCGACAACGTCCGATGAGGCGCTGGTGCCGGTCTACCATACCAATAACGAACTGGACGCCCAACTCTACCGCGCCTTGCTGGAGGGTGAAGGCCTTAAGGTGCTGGAAGAGTCCCGGCCGGTTTTCGCGGATTACCATACACGGCCCGAGCTGTATCCCCACTACCGCCTGCTCGTATTTGCCCACGATGCCCCGCGCGCGGCGGAATTGATCGAGGGGTACCGGCTGCAGGTCGAATCCGGCGCGCTGGCGCTGCCGGATGACGAAACGCCGGAGGACTCCAGTACGGCCGAAGATAACGGCTCACGCGGCGCCGTCATGACCGCCGCCTCGATCCTCTTCGGCATCATCGCGCTGGTGCTGGCCTTATTGAGCCGCGGGTCGAATAACTCGTTGCTCCTCATTGCCGCGCTTTTCGTTGGGCTGGCGGTCGCCATTCAATTGACGAAGGGACGATGAGCCGTAGTCAGTGATGCGCTATGTCGGAGAAAGGCGATGCCTGATTATCAGACCCGAGAGATTCAGATCGATGAATGGAAGAGGCGGTTCCCAAATAATCAGGAAGAGGCATTACGCTTTATCACAATCATAAATAACGCATTTCTTCTCGGCCGGAAAATGCGCGATAAAATTCATCCGGATGATCGTATCATGGAATTATACGAATCATGCCTCCCCAATCCCCGGTGGTTTCTGCAGTGCGACAACATGGAATTGGAACATCTGGTCTTTATGACGGAAGATGCCTACCGTTGTTCGTTAACCCATAATTTAGACGATCTGGAAGGCCGTACCTTTGGCGACCTTTTCGAGGAAGCGATGGGTTCTGCTCACGATTGATCCACCACAATCACTGCCGCGCCGTGAAACCGCCCGGCGCGCAGATCCTCCAGCGCCTCATTGGCCTTTTCCAGCGGATACGGCGTCACCTCGGTGTGTACCGGCACGGCGGGGGCGACCTTCAGGAATTCCTCGCCGTCTTCGCGGGTCAGGTTGGCCACCGAGCGGATCTCCCGCTCCTCCCAGAGGATGCTGTAGGGGAACGAGGGGATGTCGCTCATGTGGATGCCGGCGGAGATGACGGGCGCGCCCTTCTTCACTGCGCGCAAGGCGGCGGGGATTAAGGCGCCGACCGGGGCGAAGATAATGGCGGCGTCCAGGCGCTCCGGCGGTAGCTCCTCCGAGCCGCCCGCCCACACTGCGCCTAGACTTTTTGCGAACTCCTGCGTAGCCGTGTCGCCGGTTCGGGTGAAGGCATACACCTCCCGCCCCTGGCTGACCGCCACCTGGGTGAGGATATGGGCGGCGGCGCCGAAGCCGTAAAAGCCCAGCCGCTGCGCCGAACCGGTCATGCGGTAGGCGCGGTAGCCGATCAGTCCGGCGCAGAGCAGCGGCGCGGCCTGCAGGTCGGGATACTCGGCGGGGATGGGGAAGCAATACCGCTCGTCGGCCACCGTCAGCTCCGCGTAGCCGCCGTCGATGTCGTACCCGGTGAAGCGCGCATGGTCGCACAGGTTCTCGCGGCCGGAACGGCAGAACTCGCAGGCGCTGTCCGTCCATCCCAGCCACGGCACGCCCACGCGGTCTCCCTCCGTGAAACGGTCCGCCCCTTCCCCGCGGCGTTCCACGATGCCCACGATCTGATGCCCGAGGATGAGCGGCAGCTTCGGGTGCGGCAGCTCGCCGTCCACGATATGCAGGTCCGTGCGGCACACCCCGCACGCCCGCACGCGCAGCCGCACCTGCCCCGGCCCGGGCGACGGGTCAGGCACGTCCGCCAGATGCAGCGGCGTCTGCTGTTTTTTCAGGAGCATTGCATGCATGTCTGGAGCGCGGATTGCCAATCCGCACGAGTCCTATTTGTCACGCGCGGATTGGCAATCCGCGCTCCAGATTCACAACCGCTTACGCAGCCTTGACTTCGCCCATGCCGGCGCTCGACTCGCCGATGATCTGCCAGAGCGAGCTTTCCAACTGCTCGCGGAACCGCGTTTCGGCGTCGATGCACTGCTGCAGCCACCCGGCAATCTCCTGTTCACCCAGCTGCTTGGCCAGCACGATCAGCCCGGTGTAATTGCCAAGGTTGACGTGCACGATTTCCTCCGCCCGCAGGGCATTGTGGATATCGACGATATGCTGCGGATTGGCGCTCACAAAGTCGCGATGGGACTGGGCCACGTCCGGCTCCCCGCTGAAAAAGCCGCGGACGAGGATCAGCACCTGCTCGGCAGGCTGGGTAGTCGATTTCCGCGTGCGCTTCGCCCCGGAGAACTGGTTCACCACCTGCACCAGGTTGTGCACTTCCATCTTCACCTCATCCAGGTGCTGCCGCAGCATCCCCTTCAGGTGCGGGTTCTCCGTATCCTCAACCATCATCGCAAACAGGTTCTCGATATGGCGTTCCGCCTCCAGCGTCTGTCGGCAGCGAAGGCGGAAAAAATCACGAAGGCCATTGTTTGGCATGCTGATAACTCCTTTCTTGCGTGCGGCACGAGATACCGCGTCACGCTTGCTGGATTGTAATCTCATCGGCTCTCCGCAGTGTGTCAAGGAATCGCATCATCAGGCTGATGGATGGATGTATGAATGGGTGGATATATGGGAGGGCGAGCGTCCTCGCGAGCCGCGTGCGAGGAATCCGTGACCGGACTTTAAGCCGTCAATTACGTAGGCCGGGTCTCGACAGGCATAGTTGCCGATCACGGGCTCATGATCGCGGCTCGCGAGGACGCTCGCCCTCCCATCCATTCATCCGTATTCATTTTTCCCTTGACAGCCGGATCGTCGAATACTATGATTAGCTAATGAAATCATTAGATGTTCTAAGTAATATCGATGATGATGCCCGCCAGGTGATGGAAACCACCAACTTGCTGGCGCGGTTGATGCGGCGGGAGCTGCGCCGGCGCCGGCCGGAGGAGATTTCCCAGCCGCAGTTCCGCGCCTTGCGCATCGTGAAGCGGCACGCCGGGCTGTCGCTCTCGCACCTGGCCATGCACCTGGACCTGACGTTGGCATCGGCGTCGAAGATGGTCGACATACTGGCCAGGCATGACCTGGTCGAGCGCCGTTCCTCCTCGACGGATCGGCGGAAGCTGGAGCTCTACCTGACCGTCCGCGGGCTCGATACCTTTGATCAGGCGGAGTTGGCGTCACAGCGCATCCTGGTCGAGATCCTGCAGACTTTGCCCGAAGAACGCCTGGCGGTGGTGCTGGAGGCGATGCAGGTACTGAACACGGCGCTCACCGAGCGCGACGAAACTAACCGTCCTGCGTGCTGAAGTGGAAAGCGAGTAGCGATCATGGGATTCGGAATGGGGTATGGCTGGCGGGGCGGGAGCGATCGCGCGCGGGTGCCGAAGGATTTTAAAACAGCGCTGAAGCGCTGCGTGCCGTGGGCAAAACCGCATATGCCCGTGATGATCTTCGGGATCGTCGCCACGCTGGTCGGCGCCTATCTCGGCCAGCAGCCGCCGCGCATTATCCAATATACCGTCGACAAGGTGATCAATGGCAACCGGCACGACCAGCTCGGTGAGATGATTCTCCTCTATATCGGCCTGCTGGTGGTCGGGCAATTCATCGGCTCCTTCAGCGGCTACCTGATGAATGTCGCCGGGCAGCGGCTGCTGCACGCGCTGCGCATGGCGGTCTACGACAAATTCCAGGCGCTATCCCTCAGCTATTTCGATGACAAGCGCGTCGGCGATCTCCTCTCCCGCGTGACGGGCGACATTAACCAGCTCGAAGGGCTGATCATCAATACCGCCAACAACATCATCCGCCAGTTCTTCGGCATGGGCTTCGCGTTCTATTTCATGTACCGCTATAACTGGAAGCTGTCGCTGCTGGTGCTGGCGCTGGTGCCGTTTCTGGCCGTCGGCATGTTTTATTACACGCGCAAAGTGCGGCCCATGTACCGCGCCATCCGCGACCGCTTCGGCGAGCTCAGCGCGAAGCTGGCGGAGAACCTGTCCGGCATCCGCGTGATCAAGGCCTTCAATCGCGAAGCGAGCGAGCACACGCTGGTGGCGGAAGCGAGCCAGAGCCTGGTGCAGATGAACCTGCGCACCACGCTATTCTCTACCCTCTTTTATCCGTCCATCTCGCTCACACAGAGCATGGGCACCGTGGTCGTGCTCGCCATCGGCGCGTCGCTGATCATCCATCACCCGGCGCAATTCCAGGTCGGCACGCTGATGGCGTATCTCATGTATGTCGGGAACTTTTACTCGCCGATCAATGAGTTCATCCGCACGTATGACTCCGTCCAACGCGCGCTGGCCTCGGGCGAGCGCATCTTCGAGGTGCTGGACGAGCCGCTGCAGGTGCAGGACCCGGCGGAACCGGTGCCGCTGGAAAGCATGCGGGGCGAAGTGGAGCTGCGCGACGTGGCCTTCCGCTACGCCACCGGCGAGGAGGTGTTGCGCGGCGTCAGCGTGCGGGTACAGCCCGGCCAGCGCATCGCGCTGGTGGGGCACAGCGGGGCGGGGAAGACCAGCTTCATCAACCTCATCCCGCGCTTTTACGACGTCACCGACGGCGAGGTGCTGATTGACGGCATCGACGTGCGCGCGTTCAAGCAGACGGAACTTCGGAAGTTCATCGCGCTGGTGCTGCAGGAGACCTTCCTCTTCAACGGCACCGTGCAGGAGAATCTGCAGTTCGGCAGGCTGGAGGCGACCGACGAAGAGGTGATCGCCGCGGCGCAGGCGGCCAACGCGCACGAGTTCATCGAGCGGCTGCCGGACGGCTACGCCACGCAAATCGGCGAACGCGGCATCAAGCTCTCCGGCGGGCAGAAGCAGCGGCTGGCCATCGCCCGCGCCGTACTGGCCGATCCGCGCATCCTTATCCTCGACGAGGCGACCTCCTCGGTCGATACGGAATCCGAATTCCTCATCCACCAGGCGTTGCTGCGGCTGATGGAGGGGCGTACCACCTTCATCATCGCCCACCGCCTGAGCACCATCCGCAGCGCCGACGTCATCCTGGTGCTGGAGAACGGCCGCATCGTGGAATCGGGCGATCACGATACACTCTACGCCGCCGACGGCGCCTACGCGCAGATGTACCGTCAGCAGTTCTGGCTGGACGACCTGGCGGAAAACGGCGACAGCGGCTCCGCGGTGAGGGCCGGCTTGTCCTGAATGAAAGTGACGAGTGGTGAATATCCTGAATTATGGAGAATTTGATGCATGGATCAGCTCGTAGCCGCATCCCTTTACGGGTGCGGTGGAGTAAGCCTGTATGAATAACCTTGCCGCACGGCGCCATACATATAGGCTTGCCTCACCGCACCCGTAAAGGGATGCGGCTACGAGCTGATCCATGCATCAAATTCTCCATAATTCAGGATACTCACCCCTCGCTACTCGCCACTGAACTTGACGTGAGACAGCATTGTTCCCCAAAATACCGCCAGCGTTTTGTGGAAAACAATACACTATGGTAAAGGAGACACCATGTTCAAACGCATCGACCACGTGGAGATCATCCCCTCGGATTACGAGCGGACGATGTCCTTTTATACCGACGTGCTGGAGTTCAAGGTGAAGCAGCGCATCCCGCTCAGCGCGCCGCCGCTGGAGGAGATCGCCTACCTCACGCTGGGTGATACCATGATCGAGCTGCTCAACGTCACCACCCCCGCCCCGGCCGTACCCGGCATGCCCATCGGCTACCGCGGAATCGCGCTGGAAGTCGAGAATATGGACAAGGCGGTCGAACACCTGGCCGGCAAAGGCGTGCCCATCACCTGGGGCCCGATGGACCTGGGGGATTCGCTGCGGGCGGAGATACAGGATCCGGACGGGTTGGTGATCGAGCTGCGCTACTGGAAGTAATTAACGGTGGGTGAATAGATGGGAGGGCGAGCGTCCCCGCGAGCCGCGATCACGCGCTCGGATTCGAATCCTGTGCATTGTGAGAACCGGGTTCGAAAGGCACGAGATTCGAAACCGGGCGCGTGATCGCGGCTCGCGGGGACGCTCGCCCTCCCATTTGGTTTACGGTTTATTGACTTTTACCGGCCATGCTTTTGGCAGCGGCGGTTCCGGCAACAGGAAGAACCCCAGCGCGCTGATCAGGCCGAGGATGCCGCCGTAGAGGAAGATGCTGCGGATGCCGATGTGCCCTTCCAGCCAGCCGAGGGCGAACATGGCGATGGCGACGAAGAGGGCAGCGAGCACCTTGTATACGGAGAAAGCCGCGGTCTGCGTGCCTTCACCGGCGGAGCGGCTGACCCACATGCTGCTGGGGCCGATCAAGGTATTGGCGACGATGCTGAAAAGGATGAAGCCGGCCGCCACATACTGGTGGGTGAAGGTCAGGCCCATCGCGATGGACGCTGCGCCGGCGATGAGGCCGGCGACGCCGTGCAGCTTCTTCAGTGAGACCCGGTCGAGGAATACGCCGGTGATCAGCGTGGCGAGAAAGATGGCGCCGCCGCCGATGGACATGATCCGGCCGAACGCTTCATCCGACTGGCGCAGGTTCTCCGTGTAGTAGATTGCGAAAAAGGCGCCCACCCCCGCCAGCAGGTTGCCCCAGAGCATCGAGAGCAGGATGAAGAGCATCATCTCCCGCTGGCGCAGGGCGGTCAGGTAGACCTGGCCCAGGCGTTTCACCTCGTCGCGCACGTTGTCCAGCTTGTTGGGCACTTCTTCGCCGGGATACTGCCAGAGGATGATGGCGGAGATAACCAGCAGCACGGCGCCCAGCCCGAACACCGGCGGATACCCGCCCCACCGCACCCCCAGCCAGGTGGCGACCGCCGGAGTGACGATGCCGGCGCCGGCGCCGATGCTGCGGTAAATGGAGTTCGCCAATCCCTGCCGGCGATAGGAGATCTGCTGCGTCAGCGTGTTCAGGTTGACGAAGGCGGTGCTCATCAGCGTGCCGTAGACGGGCATCAGCAGCCAGATGACCTGCTTGCCCCACAACCAGAAGGCGATGACCGAGGCCGCCGCGCCGAGCATGGAGATCACGCTCAATAAACGCTGGCCGAAGCGATCGGACAACGCGCCGAGTAGGATGACCCCGATAAACACGCCGGCAAAACGCAGCGAGCGGAGCTGCGCCCACTGCCCCGCGTCGAATTGCAGGTCCTGCGTGACCCACAACGGGAAGATCGTCTCCACGCCGATGGTCATGAAGCTGAAAAAGAGCGTGGTCGCCGCCACCACCACCATGCGCCGCCGCGCCTGGGTGGCCACCAGCGGCGACAGGTGCTGCAGCAATGGGTGCGTGTTGTCCGTGTCCGGGTGTGCCATGATTTGGAGCGCGGACCTCTGAGTCCGCGCGTGACGTCTCGCGCGGACTCAGAGGTCCGCGCTCCAATTAATTCAATATATTGCTGAACTGCTCCGCTGCCATCTCCGCCCGCGGGTCGGCGGACATGCGGATGTGGTCGTAAATCGCCAGCGCCTTCTCCCAGTATTCGCGGCGGATGCGCTCGCGGTCGGGGTGCGGGCCGGCCATTTCTTCAAACTTCCGGGCGAACCACAGCAAGTCCTGCCGGTATGTTTCCGGATCGGGGAAGAGGGGCAGCGCGCACTGCGTCATGTCGGCTGCCTCCAGCCGCTCGGCGATCTCGCGGTACACGCCGTGCAGCACTTCGCGCGACCACTGCCGGCGCGGGCAATGACCCCAGCCGGGCACCACTTCGAAGGCCTCAAACAGCTCGCCGAGGATTTCATGCTCCGCGCCGAACACCTGGCGGCAGAACGCGCGGGAGACGAGATCGGGGTCGGTATCGGGATCGATGAACCCCTGTCCCGCCGTATAGAGGGTGAGCAGGTTCAGCTTCGGCGTCATGGTGTAGCTCATCCCGCCGATATACGGCGCCGCCGACCGTTCCTCACGCCGCCGGGCCAGCAGGCGGGGCAGGCGCCAGTGCGGGTAGCCGATCAGCTCGCCCTCCGCCGCCGAGTAATCCCAGGTCGTGATGGGCCGCACCTCGCCGATGGCCCGCGCATAGGCGCGCGCGTCGCCGCCCATGGTGGCGTTGCCGTCAGGGTCGAGCCCCAGGTTAATGGCGACCATCGCATCTTGCGGAAATGCCGGCAGTCGCTTCAGCAGGTAATCGAAGGCCTGGCGCGCGCGCTCTGGCTTGCCATTCCAGATATGGCAGACACCCGCCTGCTCCGCATCCTCGGTCAGCTTTTTCCAGGTGCCGTCCCACTCCGGAGGCGCATACAGGTCGCCGCCCCAGCCGGAAAAGGGCGTGCCCCAGGTGCCCAGCTCGATGCGGGCAGCGGGGTTCACGCCGGCGATCACCTCGGTCAGCTCCAGCGCCAGCTCCACCGCCGTTTCGTGCGTGCAGCCGTTGCGGTTGCAGCCGCCGGGGTCGCCGGGGAAGAGGCCGACGATGTCTGCGCCCGCCAGCTCTCGCGCCCAATGCCGCCACAGGTCGACGATCAGTTGCTTGTCTTCCGCAATGTGCGGGCAGGCGAAATACCAATCCGGCCCGATGGTGTTGAGCGCACTGATGAATTTGATCTGCAGGCCCAGGCTGTGCGCCACCCCGATCACACCGCGCATGTCCGCCGCGAAATCGGCGTAAATGCCGCCGCCCTCCAGCGCCGGCCGGTCGAACAGCGTTGGGCTCAGCCAGAACTCGAAGCAGGTGAAGCCAAACGCCTTGATCATGGTAAGGAAGCCGCGCCAGTCGGATTCCGCCCAGCGGTTGGGCGCGCCCGGGTAAAACAGGTTCGGGTTCCAGCGGTTCTGCAGGTGCTCGGCGAAGTTCACGTAGCACGAACGATGAGAAAAGTACGGCGCGGGCATGGTGCTCCTCCGGTGTGGCATATAACGCCCGATAACATACCATGCTGCCTGACCGCCGTCCAGTGAAGGATAGGAAAGGCCGGCTAAATCCGTTATGATGGGAACGCGATGTGAAACATTTTACGGCGATCACTCGTATTGAGTAGTAAAGATGGCAGGGGGACAGACCTTGAATCTAAAGCTCGTTCGTAAGAAATGAAGCCCGTTCGAGGGTCTGTCCCCATAAATAGGTAAGCTTCTCGATGCATGGGGACTGACCCGCTGCCGGGTGGATGCTTAATGCCGGGTGGAATTGTGAGGTCATTCCCCGGAACGGTGCGAACTTTTCGTTCCTTTCAGGTGTCAAACAAGCTAACGATGTCGACATCAACGATTTCCCGAGAGACGGACGCGGCGGCGGAGGTCGTCACGCGCGCGCAGGCGGTCTGGCTGGCGGCAGTGCAGATCGCCGTATTGGCGTTGCTGGCGCTGGCGCTGGC
>Ga0172368_10000053_pt1 | contig 134371 bp, 133 predicted proteins | sample Lak11m_FD_114540 | JGI IMG/M metagenome (GOLD analysis project Ga0172368, IMG submission 114540) | Freshwater microbial communities from Kabuno Bay, South-Kivu, Congo - kab_022012_11m | ecosystem: Environmental > Aquatic > Freshwater > Lake | place: Democratic Republic of the Congo...
CAGTTCGTCGATTGTAGGGCTTCCTATCGCAAAAAATTTAGCGCTTTTTCAAAAAAACGCCCTAAAATCCTAAAAGTTAATTAAACCCTAAACTTGAGGTCACTGTCGCTGAAAAAATGGGGTAAGTAAATTCCTCCTGGATTTGAAAAAAGAGGGGGTTATTGCACGCATAATCTTTTACGCAATCATCATTTCAGGTGATACTGTATAAATATACCTCTGCCCTGTAATCCTGGAAGAAAAACCCCTTTATATATTTTCTTTTCTCCGGGGCATCCTCGTCCTTTGAGATCCTGGTCTCTTTCAAGAGCCGGCAGTTTCCTTTTAGCCAACCCTCGAAAGTAATTAAAACCGCCTCTATTTCTTTCAATGTCAATCTGTCATATAAGGCAGGCTTGACTTTGACATACCAGATCCTCTTATTGTTTTTCTTGAGCCCGTCGTATTCTCCGGATAGTGATTCAACGGCAAACCGGTTATTTTCCATGAACCGGTCAAAAAGAAAATATATATCTTTATTTCGGTTTATATTATTGGCGGCTTTATTGAGGGTAAGATAGTAAACCAGGGGGTCCATGCTGATTATCCTTCCGGAAGGGTTCACGTTGGAGATGATTATGATATCCGATTCGCTGTTGAAATCGGCTGTAATAAAATCCGCCACCTCTTCATTTGGTTCATGGTATGAAGGCCACAGGTACTGCCGGCTGCTGCAGTAGTTAAGGATGCCGTAAGCGCTGTTTTTTTGCTATTGAATAATTCCCTCACCAGTATATATACCGCTAAAATAGAAAGGCCGCTGAAGACAAGAAAGGGGATCCTTACCGCAAACTCATTTATGGGAAAGAGCCTAATCCAATAATAAACCAAAAAGCGGTAAAGGGCGAAGGGTCCTAAGATGATATGCCGCATACTCCAGTCGGTTGTTTTTACAAACGTAGTGACTTCATCGACAAAGAAACTCTTGTGGCCCAGGCGATATGTATCGAGGATGAAGTTCGGGATAATGATAATAGGCAGCAAAGGCGCCCCCTTTGTTAAACAGCTTGTTTTATTATATCAAAAATATAACGGAGAAGAATTATTTTATGTTATAATAATCACGCTTTTTGCGCAGTAAGGAGCCAGGCCGATGACGTGGGCAAGAAGGATAATCTTTTATCTGTTTTTGTTGACATATCTTATCATTTGTCCTTTGCTCATCCTGTATTCCTTTGGTTTTATCTTTAGCCCGCTGGATAAACAAATCACCAGGACGGGGATACTTTATCTTGCAAGCCTGCCTTCCGGAGCCAATATTTATCTGGGAAACAGCCGCTACGAATATAAAACCCCTGCCTCTATAAACGAACTTCTGCCCGGAAGATACGACATAACATTAAGGCTCAAAGGCTATAAGTCCTGGACGCGCAGTATCTCAATAGAAGCGGGGAAGGCCTCGGTGTTCGGTAATATTCTGCTTGCGCCCGTCGTCTTAGAAAAAAAGAAACTCCTTACTGATTTTCATGCAGACCTGATACCTATGCCGGGAGAGGACTTTTTCTTTTTGTCCTCCGGAGATACCCTCGGAGAATACCAGATATTTGACTGGCGAAGGGTAAAGGCAAGGCAGCTTTTGAGCAGCAAATCGCCTTTTTATGAACTGTCGGTAATTTCGATATTCAACCAGCCCGAAAGCAGGCAGGTTTTAATGTATGCAGGCTCTTTATGGGACAGGGAATATCTGTTGTTCCGGCCCGGACGCAAGGTTAATGCTATACAACTTACCCAGCTCTTCCCCGAACAGGCCAAAGTGATAAAATGGTCTCCTAGAAATGACTCCGTTATTTTTACGTTTCAGGGTGATTATCTGAACCGCCTGGATATTCCTTCTATGACTGTTTCCCCGAAATATATAGAAGGGGTTAAGGGTTTTGGATTATCCGGGCACTGGATATATCTGGTGGATAAAGACAACACGGTCTCAAGGTGCACATTCGATAAGGAAAACAGGTCGGCATTATTTACGGATAACATACAACTGACAAGGTTATTAGAGGCAGGGCGTTTTTATGATATCAGGGTCATAGACGAAGATACGGTGTTATTCTTGAGCGAAAAAGGGCAACTTGCGGTCAACGTCGCCCCGTATAACCTGGCGGATAGCGGCGTAAGAGGTATAGAATATAACAGGGAGCAGAGGAAGTTACTATACTGGACAAAAGACGCTATTTTTATAGTTGATTTTACCAGCTATCCGGAAGAAAACAACCCGTTACGTAATAGATATCTCCAGCCGCAAATAATTTATGGACAGGGCAGGGATATAGAACAGTGCTTCTGGGCCTATAACGCTACGCACCTGGTATTTTTGGATAAGGGGCAGATCTACCTTCTGGAATTATCTTCTGACGGGCAGTATCGTATGGAAGAAACCTCCCGGGCACAGGTAAGGAGTAATTCCTCGGTTTTTTATTGCGAAGAGAACGGTTATTTATACTACCTGGATTATTACAACGGCAACCTGGAATCAGTCAAGATCGTGCCCAAAGAAAGTGCTGTTTTTTCGCCTTTCCATAAAGAGAGCAACCTTAGGGAGCAGGGTGTATGAATTTTGAATATTCGCGTTACAAACTTCCGAAAGAAGAAAAACCCCTGGAGCGTTTTCTGGAGATAGTCCCCGGGGCATTAAGCTGGTTGATTATTATCGGTATGATCATACTTTCTTTCGTCAGGCCGATAGCAGCGGCGGTAATAATGATAGCCTTTCTTCTTTATTGGCTGCTCAGGCTTCTTTATATGAATATTTTCCTTGTTCTTTCTTATTTGAGACTGGCAATAGAAAAAAATACTGATTGGATGGAGCGCATAAAGGGCATAGACAAAATAGACCGGTATTTGCCCGAGCTGTGCCATTGGAGCCGCAGAAATGGCTTAAGGAATAAATTCTCGGCATGGATGCATTGCAGACAGGTCTACAGGTTAAAGGCGAGGGCAAGCCTTCCTCCGAAATCAGAAGATATATATCATCTTTTAGTCGTTCCGGTAATAAGGGAGGGCAGAGAGATTGTAGAACCCGGTATCCGGGCCCTTAAGGAGGGAACTTATCCTGTTAAGAAGACGCTGGTGGTTATCGCTATAGAACAGTCGGCAAGCGATAAGATAACCAGGGAGATCATGGATTTGCAAAAGGATTACAGGGATAGCTTTCTGGACATGTTTGTAATCACGCATCCCGGTGATATAGCAGGGGAGGCGCGCGTAAAAGGGGCAAACATCACCTATGCCGCAAAAAAGGCGGCAGAGTATTTCCGGCAGAACAACATTCCCTACGAAAACGTCCTGGTTTCCTGTTTTGACGCCGATACCGTACCTAGCAACAACTATTTTGCCTGCCTTACGTATCATTTCATGATATCTCCGGAGAGGACGAGGATAAGTTATCAGCCGGTGCCCGTCTATCACAATAACATATGGGAGGCGCCTGTCTTTGCCAGGATAATCGATATCGGGACGTCCTTCTTCCAGTTAATCGAAGCCACAGACACCAGGACACTGGTCACATTTTCCAGCCACAGTATGAGTTTTAGTGCCCTGGCAGAGTCCGATTATTGGCCGGTAGATATGATTTCGGACGACTCTGCGATTTTCTGGAAGGCCTTCATTCGCTTTGACGGAAAATATCAGGTGGTGCCCATTTATACCACCGTTTCCATGGATATCGCCACCGGCCCCAATATCCTTAAGACATTTGGCAATATCTACAGGCAGAAGCGGCGCTGGGCCTGGGGCGTGGAGAATTTTCCGGTTGTAGCAAGGGCTTTTTTAAAGGCCAGGGCTATTGGCCTATGGAAAAAGATTTTTTATGGATACAGGCTGCTGGATTCTTTTGTTTCCTGGGCCACCTGGTCTTTCCTGCTTGCCTTTGTCAGCTGGCTGCCTGCCATATTTTCCAGCAGGGAATTCGCTTCCAGCACCATTTATTATACCGCGCCGCGCATCAGGATGATTATATTCACACTGGCTTCTTTCGGGATTGTTATCTGCGCAGTAATCAGTTTGTTGCTTCTACCTAAAGGCGATAAGAAACATAGCTTCTTAGTCATAATCAGGCATATATTGGAATGGCTGTTTATACCGGTAATCATTCTTTTCCTTAGCGCCCTGCCTGCGTTGGATGCGCAGACCAGGCTTATGTTTGGCAGATATCTTGAGTTCGGGGTAACGGAAAAATACAGGCAGAAAAATAACGGTAGGGGCTAATTTTTTCTTGTTTTACAGAGATTTATTTGCTAATATTCTCTGAAAAGGAAACAGGATGAATAAAGGAAGATTATTTAGCGGCATCATTCTTGTAGTGGCCCTTGTCCTTTCTTTGTCCGGGTTTTCTTACGCCCAGGAAACAAAGAAAGCGGAATCTTCTTCCAGGAAGCCCGTATACGCCCTGGAGCTTCTTACCGGTTTTGGTTCTGCCAAACTCCATGAGCAGGGCCGCTACCGCATGCTGCCTTTCTTTCTAGACGTGGATTTTGACCTTAAGCCGCACCTGGAAATGGCGAAAATAAATTATCCCGGGATAGTGCAGTTTGTCTTGGAGCCTTTTATTTCTTACGTGTATGAACCAAGGGATAATATAGAAGCAGGCAATAACTTCGCCCTTAAGATAGGCCTATTGCCGGATACCGCAAAACTGCAGCCTTACCTCAAGGGCGGCCTGGGTTTTCTTTTTATGAGCCAGCACACCAGAGAAGAGGGCGGCCAGTTTAATTTCGATGAATTCATAGGCGCAGGCTTCCATTATTTTTTCAGGAAGAACGTGGCTTTCACCATGGAATATCGTTATCGGCATCTGTCCAATTGCGCGACAAGCTCCCCTAACAGCGGGATAAACACCAATTTCGCCCTCTGCGGGGTTTCATATATCTTTTAAATAATACAACTCGCAGTCCAATAATAAAGAACTATGAAATTAATGCAAATCGCCGGTAAATATGGGATTTTATTTTGTTTAGTTTTGATTCTGATAATATACATCTCAAATTCATTCTATCTTATTACCGATGATGAAAATATAAAGGATTTATTTTGTGATAGCGGCAGCATCGGTGGATGTTCGCGCTATATTTTATATATGCCGGATAGCGGCAGGCAATTTTATAGTTCCCACGAAGAATTCCAGCCGCCCCAGTTAATCATCTCGTATCTTGCACGATACGAAAAATCCCCGCCAGGCCTTTCTTGAACCGTATGCAAACATTAAACCCAAAAGAAAGGTAAAAAATGAAAAAAATATTTTTGTTTCTGACGGCAATATTTTTCGTATCGAGCGTATTGATAACCTCCGTTTTGGCGCAGACAGCCCAACATAAAAATTCAGCGGCTGCGATACAGATGGTTCACGGGAAGATTGTTTCAATCAATACGGAGAAAAAAGAAATCGCGGTTAAAGATCAGAAAACAGGAGAAGACAAGACGTTTGTGGTGAGTGAAAAAGCCGTTTCCGCAGTTAAAATAGGAGATGCGGTTAAGGTAAGAGTAAAAGCGGGCAGTAATATCGCCGAAAGTGTTAAAATTGTTAATCCAGAGCCGGAAAATAAATAAGTTAATAGCGCAAAAGCAATCTCGGCCGTGCTATTAAGGTAATTCTTACCTGTTAAGTGGACGATAAGCGGCTGGCAGCCAAATCCGTCAGCCGCTTACCCTTATGAATAACAGGGTGATACGACTTTTTATGGGTAAACAGAAAAATCCTGATTTATGAAAAACCGATATGCTGTTTTCTTTGATTTCGATAATACCATAACCACCTTTGATACGCTCGACGACATAATCCTGCGGTTTTCCATAAACCGGAACTGGGTAAAACTTGAAAGAGAGTGGAAGGCGAAAAGGATAGGTTCGGACGTATGCCTCAAGGGCCAGTTAGGGGGCGTCAGGATAGATAAAAAATCCCTGTCTAGTTACCTGGAAACGGTAAAGATCGATCCCTATTTTTACAGATTAGCGGGTCTTTTAACCAGGAACAAAATCAGGCCGGTGGTGCTAAGCGATAACTTTGATTATATCATCGGCAGGGTCCTTAAGCATAAAAACGGCATGGGGCCCAAGGTGTACGCCAATAAACTCAGGTTTTCCGGAGAGAGGTTATTGCCCACGTTTCCTTATAGCGATAGAAAATGCCGGCTTTGCGGGCATTGCAAGACCAAAAACCTCTTGGCAGATAACAATAATAATTCTATAATAATATATATAGGCGACGGCATTTCCGATACCTGTCCCGCGGGGCATGCCGACATAGTATTTGCCAAAGGGCATTTACTGGAATACGGGAGAAAGAACCGTTTGGGTTTTATCGCCTACAATAACCTTAAGGACGTGTATCGTAATCTGGAGAGAATACTGAGATGAACGAGAAGAAGACTTTAAAACAGCCGCAGCAGGATAGTATGCCGGATAATGATAACCTTCTGGAACTGGAAGCCAGATACTGCTCATGGGGGGATACTGTCCATTACATCGATAAGCCAACCATATTTAACAGGGCGGAAGGCAGCTATCTTTATGACCGGCAGGGTACCGAGTATCTTGATCTGCAGATGTGGTATTCAGCCGCTAATTTCGGATATAAGAACAAACGCCTGAACGCCGCACTGAAAAAACAGATTGATACCCTGCCCCAATTGGCCTGCCAGTATCTGCATGAGGAGAAGATAAGGCTGGCTGCCAAGTTATCGCAGCGCATGGAGATGACTTTTGAAGAGAAAGGGAGGGTCCATTTTAATGTCGGAGGCTCATCCGCTTTGGAGGATTCGCTTAAGCTGGTGCGCAATTACGCGGGCAGAAGCCTGGTTTTCGCCTTTATGGGCGGCTATCACGGACGTACCCTGGCTGCCTCGGCAATTACCTCCAGTTTCCGTTACCGGGAGCGCTTCGGTCATTTCGGGGACAGGGCCTGTTTTATACCCTATCCTTACTGCTTCCGTTGCCCTTACGAGAAGAAAAGGGATTTTTGTGATTTTTACTGCCTCAAGCAGTTTGAGCGGCTCTTCGAGACCGAATATTATTCCGTAGTTAATAAGAAGACAAACAAGTGCGAATTCTCCGCCTTTTACCTTGAGGCCATCCAGGGAACCGGCGGTTACATCGTGCCTCCCCAGGAGTATTTTTCCGGACTAAAAGAAATCCTAGACAGATACGACATCCTTCTGGTTGATGACGAGATACAGATGGGTTTCTTCAGGACAGGGAAATTCTGGGCGATAGAGCATTTTAATGTCACCCCGGATATCATTGTTTTCGGCAAGGCGCTGACCAACGGCCTTAACCCCATATCCGGTGTCTGGGCCAAGGAGAAATTCATTTCTCCGAATGTCTTTCCTCCGGGCTCAACGCACTCCACTTTTTCCTCAAACCCCTTAGGGACGGCAGTGGGGTTAGAGGTGATGAAATTAATAGAGGAATCCGATTTTTCCACCCAGGTGTCAAAGAGGGGGCAATACTTTCTTTCCCGGCTGCGGAAACTACAGAAGAAATACCCCCAGATGGGGGACGTAGATGGCCTGGGGCTTGCCCTTAGGATTGAAATGTGCCAGAAGGACGGCTATACGCCGAATAAAGAACTTACCGACGCGATAGTCGAATTGGGACTGAAGGGCCAATTAAGCACAGGCGGCAAAAAACGAGGGTTAATCCTGGATGTAGGCGGATATTATAAGAACGTTTTTACTCTGGCCCCTTCGTTTTACATCACGGAGAAGGAGATAGACCTGGCAGTAGAGCTTTTTGAGGAGGCGCTCTCCAGGTCTCTTAAGAAAACCAAGGGGTCCTGATTTTCTTTCCTTTATCCTGCCTTTGGTTAATTCGATATGGCGGTATTAAATAAATCCGTAAGGATATTGGACTTTGACGGCAGCCTTACCAAACAGGGCCGTCTATTATTCGCCTATTCTCCGGAAGTGGTGGATTTACGGATGTTAGAGCCGCAGGTAAGGCTGTGGATGGCCGCAGGCCTAAAGAATAAGTTTTTGGCCAGACTCAAGGGCTCGCGTACGAACGCCATTACCTTCCTTGGTTCCGGAGATTTTCACCACATAACACAGTTTTTAATTGAAGAATACCAATCCGATACCTGCCTGATTGTTTTTGATTTCCATCCTGACTGGGATATATTTCCTCCTGCCTACGGCTGCGGCTCATGGGTGACCCAGGCCATGCGCAATAAAAGAATAAAAAAGGCGGTGCTTCTAGGGGTATCCTCCAATGATATCTCAACGTTTTCCCTGCAGAGCGCCGACCTCTCCAGCCTCAAAGATAATCGACTGGAGATATACCCTTATTCCCACCAGCCCTCCCTGGTTTTCTTCAGGAAGGTGCCGGAGAATATCTCAATAAAAACAAAAGGGGGTTCGTTTTGCAGCAAGATAAATTGGAGCCAGCTTAAAGGGCAGGACCTGGGCGTATTTATGCAATCGCTGGCAAGAAGGATGCCCGTGAAAAAAGTCTATATCTCCATAGATAAGGATTGTCTTAAGGGAGAGCATTCATTGACCAATTGGGAAAGCGGGTATCTATCGCTGGGGGAATTACTGCTTATGCTCAAAGTAATAAAGGAGAATCTGGATATCGTCGGAGTAGACATCACCGGGGATTATTCCAAAGTATCCTTTCCCGGGCGCATAAAATCATTTTTTTCCAGGCTTGACCATCCTACGCATATCGCTGCAGAAAACCATTCTTCCCCGGTAATCACTTCGCTTAACGAAAAGACCAACCTCAAGATACTACAGCTGCTTGTTTCCTGATAAGATTATACGTATTTCTGGAAGAAAGATACGGTTTGCTTAGAGACCTTGTTTCTTTCCTGGTCTGCGGTGATGATGTGGTAGGAGTTTTCTAAGAGTACTACTTCTTTTTGGGTTGAGCCTATGTTGTCATATACATAATAAGAGTTCCTGGGGCTGGTTACGTCGTCATCTTTGGCCTGTAATAACTGCACGGGGGCCTTTATGTGTTTCAATAGCCCAAAGAGGTATTTTGCCAGGAGTTCGTTCTGGTACATAGAAAAAATAGGTATAACCGGATAACCGTACAGATGCACCTTGCTATAATCAAACAGGTCAGCCTTTTTGTAGAAACTTTCTATTCTAGACCTTAATTTCTCATTTTTTATACCGTAAGGATACTCTTCCTTGAAGTAAAGATAATACTTTAACGGAGTTTTATAAACTAAAGGCAGCAGGCACCTGCTTTTGGGATTGGCCCAACCGTCGAAGAAAAGCGTAGGGGAGAAGCAGTTGACGGCTTTTACTTTTTTCGGGAATTCATAAGCAAGCAAAAGCCCCAGGAGCGCTCCGAAAGATAACCCGGCAACGAAGATATTTTCGTATCCGTCCGCATATTTGAGAAAATCATCCTTCAGCCCGGCATATAACTCCTGCCAGGTCTTTCTCTTTAAAACGGAGATCGACTGGTTATGGCCTTTCAGCATCGGGGCTGCCACGGAAAATCCGGCATCATTCAGGCCCTTGGCTATCGAGCTCATTTCTTTGGCTGTGCCGGTCAGGCCGTGGATGAGAAAGCAGAGGCTCCGGTTTCCTTCTAGAAAAAAGCCCGAATCCGGGATGGTGTTGATATTTCTTTTATCTTCTTTAAGGGAAAATATGATCACTTATATCCGTTTCAAGCTGTCGGTGAGCAGTTCCATGTCTCTATACTTTAAGAAACTACTGGTGCTTAAGGTGAGCGTGTTTTCAGCCAGGAAACGCGCGTTTACGGTTTCTTTTTGTCCGGCGAGATTACTTAAGTACGGGTAATCGTTTATTGCCTTAAGATAAATCCAGGAAACACCCAGGCCCAAGTGTGCCAATACGCCTTTTGCCTTCCTGCATTTCTCGCGGTCCTCAAATATTATTGCCAGATAAGGGTAATTGGAGCGGCTATTTTGGTTCTCTGCAACCACTTTTAAACCGCTTATGCCACGCAACCGTTCTATGTAATAAGCGGCCCTTTGCCTTTGTTGCGCTATTTCCTTTTCCATACGGCAAAAGTTTATATGCCCCAGGCGGTTCCTGCAATTAGACACCAGATGCGTATCAAAGTCAAGGGAAAAATCTTCACCCGCCGCTTTTAATGCGTTACCCATTAAATTCCAGTACAACTGCGGAAGCCGGTAGGCAAACCAGAAGATCTGCGGCCTGTAGAAAAGCCAGTACCCGAACAGTTCCAATATTTTTATAGCTTCGGAAAGACGGTTCGGGTGCGATAATTCCCGAAAGGCCTCCTGCAACGCCGGCCTGAAATCTTCCCTGGGGGCGGTCATTACCCCGCCCTCGTAGATTGTCAGGCCCTTTCCCCTGCACAGGCTAAAGAAGGCAAAGTCTGCGAGTGTGCCTACTTTTTTATCCTTGTATTGTGCCCCCAGCGCCTGCGCGCAATCTTCGACCACGAATATACCCCTTCCTGAGGCAAGGCGCAATACATTATCCAGGTCAACCGGAAGCCCTGCCAGGTGTACCGCTATTATGGCCAGGATATCCTTATCTTCCAGGCAGAGCGTTTCCAATTGCCGGTAATCAAAATCAAAATTATCCCTGTTTATGTCGCAGACCTTTACTTTCAGGCCGGCTCTTTGCAGGGCCAGGGGTACAAGGGGACAGACAAAAGAGGGGATGATTACTGTCCGGCGGACGGATAATTTTTTGAGTGTTTCCGAGATAAAATACAGGGCGGCAGTACCCGAATAGGTAACCTGGGCATAGGGCAGCAAGAGGAAGGCCTTAAAGTCCTCGCTTAATTCTTCCGGCCGGCATTTTTTCCTTAAGAGCCCAAGGAAATCTTTCGCGTATATCGGCCAGCCTGCGGTAGGGGGTATCTCTCTAAATATACCCATACTATTAATTTACATTTTTATTTAGCATTATAACTATTCTATGATAAAATATTCCAATATTCAAGTACGGTAATCGCATTTTTTAAAAATGGGAAATATCTCTTATCGGATTCTGGACACTGTTAAAGAAATCAATCCTCGGGATTGGGATGCGCTTTTCGGCGATAATCCCGAAGGGTACGGGTTCTATAAGACATTGGATGAATCGCATTTAGAGTATTTTATCTTCCGTTATCTGGTCATTTATAAAGATAAAGAACCCTGCCTGATCGCCCCATTCTTTATCAGCTATCTTGACCTGGCTATTGCCTGCAACGGTTTATTGCGCAAGGCAATCCAATCCATACGCAGATATTTTCCGCGATTCCTGTCGATTAAGACTTTATTCTTTGGCTCTGCGTTCTCCGAATACGGTTGTATAGGGATAAAAGCGGATACCCCGCCGGATACGGGTCTTCAAGGACTTATGGGGGTTATGCTGCAGGCAATCAAGGAGTTTTCTGGCAGCGAGAGGATACGTTTTATTGTTTTTAAAGATTTTCTCAAGCAAGACAGCGAGTTGCTTGAGCCGCTGCGCCTGAAAGGTTACCTGAAGCTTAAAAGCTATCCTTCGATGACGACCGAACTAAGGTTTGGCGATACGGATGGATATTTAAGCAGCCTGAGCTATTCTACCAGAAAGAACCTCCGCCGTAAGCTCAAGGCAGCAAACTCCTCATTCAAGATAAAGATTGAAGAGAGGGGCTCGGTAGCCGACATAATAGACCAGGTACATAGCCTTTATATGAATAATTATTCCACGGGAGATACCAAATTTGAGAAATTAAACAGGGAGTTTTTTCTTAATATCAGCAAAAACATGCCTGAGTGCGCCCGTTATTTCCTTTATTATGTGGACGGTAAGCTCTCTGCCTTTAACCTGTGTTTTATCCGTAAAGATTTATTCATTGATAAGTTCGTCGGCTTTGATTATGATATGTCTTATAAAGCCAACCTCTATTTTGTGAGCTGGTATTTCAATGTAGGCTGGTGTATAAAAAATAAGATTCCCCTTTATCAAACAGGCCAGACCGATTATGAGGCCAAGGTAAGGCTGGGCGGGGAGGCAGTGCCTTTATATATCTATATGAAGCATAGAAACCGTTTTATGAATCTTTTAATAAAGATACTGGCTGTATTCTTGAAGCCGGAGAATTTCGAAGAGGCTATAAGAGAGAACGAAGGATGACAGCCAAAAGGGTGACCGTTAAAATACTGCTCTTGCTTGTTTTATCAGACGTCTTGGAGACGTTTACCCATTTCTGCTTCAAAAAGGCAGCTGTACTTGCGCAGGATTTTTCTCTGCAGGGGTTAGCAGAAGTGGCCCCTTTTTTCAGGGGCGTATTTTCTTCTCCTTTCCTGTGGCTGGGGTTATTTTCCGTACTTACCGTTTTTATAATCTGGTCCACCATTCTCTCCAGGATTGACTTAAGCGTGGCAGTGCCCATAGCCAGTTTCAGCTATATCCTGGTCCCCGTTGTTTCCATAGCATTCCTGCACGAAAGAATAAGTTTACTGAGGTGGTCAGGGATAATTTTTATATTGCTGGGAGTGATATTTGTCTCCTGGAGCACTAAAGAAGAGGGGCAGGCCCACTTATGAAACCGCAGGTTTTATTTATTATTTTCTTGATCGTGCTCACCAGCCTCTGCGATACAATCACGCAGATACTGCTTAAATCATCAATCAACAGGATCGGGGTTTCTTTTCCGGGAAAGCTGCGCGAAATCCTGAGATTCATTTTTAGGCTCATCCTTATACCGCGGCTCTGGATAGGATTCCTGTTCAGTGTTCTTTCCTTATGCATATGGCTTTTTGTCTTAAGCCGGGCAGACCTTAATTTTGCCTTTTCCGTAGATAGTATGCACTATATATTCATCGCCCTGGCCAGCTGGATATTCCTGAAGGAAAGAGTAGGCGCGAGGCGCTGGTTAGGCACCGCGCTTATTGTAGCAGGGATAGTGCTGGTAAGTTTAAGCTAAAAACCAGGATTTACTTTAAGGGGAATTTTTTCAGGTAAGCAATGATTTCTTCGGTTGTGCTTTCGGGGGTGGAGGCGCCGGCGGTTACGCCTACCGAGAGCGCCTCTTTGAGCCACTCTGGTCTTATTTCCTGCCTGGATTGCACCCAGTAGGTCCTGTCATTAATGGATTTTGATATCTCATAGAGCCTTTTGGTGTTGGCCGAAGTCCTGGAGCCGATGACAATCATCACGTCGTTTTGCCTCGGCATTGATTTTATCTCTTCCTGTTTTGTTCTGGTAGGGCTGCATATAGTATTGAAAAACCTGACCTCTTTTATCCGTTTCTTAAGGGCCCCTACTATTTTCAAGACCTTATCCAGGTTCTGCGTGGATTGGGCAACTACGCATGCTTTATCTATACCCTTTAACCTTGCGGAAGGCACCTCCTGCGGGTTTTCGATTACGACGGCCTTTTGTTTCAGCTGCCCGATAATCCCCAGCACCTCATCGTGTTTTTTATCGCCTATTACGATGATCCGGTAACCCTTGCCTTCCATTTCCGTGACCACGCGGTGTATTTCCTTGACCATCGGGCAGGTGGCATCGATTATCCGCCAGCCGGCCTGCGCGGCCTTGTTTAGAATATCGAGCGAACTGCCGTGGGCGCGAATAACCAGGGTCTTGCCGCATCCGGAAGAAAACCTTTTGAGCTTTTTTATGCCGGCCTGCTCGATCTGCCTTACCACCTGTTCGTTATGCACAATGTCTCCGAGCATATAAATATTCTTGTGTTTTCCCGCTGCCTGGAAGGCTATCGTTAAGGCGCGCCTTACCCCGAAACAAAACCCCGCGGACTTGGCAAGTTTTATCTTAATATTTTTCTTTGGTTTCATACACACAATTCTATAATTTAGAGGCAGGCCTGTTTATAATTTTAATATTTCCCGGGAATAGTTATACAGGTATTCTTTATATTCCGGCATCATCTTTGAACCGGCGATCGTGGTACGGGCTTTATCTAGAAGAAAACGGACCTCTTTCTTGGCGTAATCAAGGGAACCGCTGTTTGTTACGAGCGCCCTCATTCTTAGAAGGTCTTTTAGCCCCACCGTTTTTTTAGAAAGAATCCCTGAGATTTCATTCCTGTCTTGAACGGAAGCATGCCTATAGGCATACCAGATAAGTATCGTCTTTTTTGCCTCCTGCAGGTCGCAAAGCGTTGATTTGCCTATTATCTTTTCTTCGCCGAACATCCCCAGTATATCGTCTTTTATCTGAAAGGCCCTGCCCAGATACTTGCCGTAATTAAACAGGGTCTCAATCTGCTTTTCTCCTGCTCCGGAAAGGATAGCTCCGGTAGTAAGAGGGTAGGCAAAGGTGTAATAGGCTGTTTTACAATCATATATCTTGTAGATATCTGATTTTGTGATATCCGCCATATTCTTTGCTCCGTATAGAAGCTCGATGAATTCTCCGCTGCCGGTATAAATTGCCGCCTGGATGAATTGTCGCAGGGCCTTTTCCTTACGCTTTTTTTCTTCGTCTACCGATAAAAAGACATCTATTGCCAGGGCATACATTACATCCGCCGCTACTATTGCCAGGTCCTGGCCGCTGAATTTTATGTTTTTGCATTTTTTGATGTAGCCAGCGAGCATATGGTGCATGGAAGGTTTCCCGCGGCGCAAATCAGATTTGTCTATGATATCGTCGTGAATGAGCATAAAATCATGAAGCAATTCCAGGGACAGGGCGCTGCGGTAGAGGCCGGAAGCAGTTTTTCTGGAGAAACCCAGGTATCCTACCACAAAGAGTATGGGCCTGACCCTTTTGCCGGGCCTGGCTATAAATTCACGGATATTTTCAAAAAGGACGGGAGAGACTTCTTTCAGGGAATAAAGACGGTTTAGTTCTTTGAGGAACAGGCAGAGCTCTTTTTCTATGCGGATTCCTATTTTGTTTAGCATGTTTTTTATGGTATCATATATGCTCTAACGATGCAATGGCAAAAAACACTCGCAAATAAGCCATGTTTAAGAATTTCGTAAGAGCCCTGCGTCTTCCGTTTATTTCGGCCAGCATCCTGCCTTTTGTCTTCGGTTCCTTAATCGCCGGGGAATGCTTCAACTTGTTCAATTTCTTCTTCGGCCTGGTTTGCGTGGCGGCAACGCATTTAGGCGCGAACCTCATCAATGACTTTGCCGATTCAAGAAGCGGCGTCGATTGGCAGGACAGCCGCTTTTATGGATTTTTTGGCGGCTCCAAGCTCATACAGAAAAATTTATTATCGGAGGGGTTTTTCTTATCGTCAGGACTGGCTTTCTTTGCGGTTGCGCTTTCCGGAGTTGCGGCGCTGTGTTTTTCTTTAAGGAGTTACTTCCCCATACTTGCTTACCTTTTGATTATTTTATTATCCTGGTCATATTCGGAGCGGCCGTTTAGATTCTCCTACCACAGGTTGGGCGAGTTTTTTATATTTGCGCTGTTTGGCCCCGCCACGGTGATGGGCGGTTATTTTATTCAGACTGGCATATTTCCCGACCAGAAGAGTTTTTTGCTTTCGCTGCCGTTCGGCTTTTTTACCACCGCCATACTCTTTGCCAATGAGGTACCGGATTTTCCCGTGGATATGAAGGCAGGTAAATCCACCTGGGTGGGCATTTGCGGGGCAGAAAAGGCGTACATACTGTACTATATATTGGTCATTCTTGGTTTTTCCTCTATCGTACTCAACATACATCTCGGTTATTTGAGCAGTTGGGCTTATGTCTGCCTTGTGCTGGTTTTCCCGGAGATAAAAGCAGCGGGCATACTGAAGAAATATCATTCGGATAAAGAGAAGCTCCTGGAATCATCCAGGCTGACCATACTTGTTCAGTTTTGCGCGTCGGTTATCCTGGTAATCGCGGGGATATTATGAAGAAAGCGTTAATACTGGGCGCCGGTTTTTCCGGCCTCTCTGCGGCAGCCAAGCTGGGCAGAGTAGGGGGAATAGAGACTACCCTGGTTGATGCCAGAAGGCACTTTAATTTTTTGCCCCTTTTGCCGGACGTAATCGGAAGGGGCATAACTCCGGAAAACCTGATTGTTGAAATCGAACCTTTAAGCAGGAAGCTTGGATGCGGGTTTGTGAATTCCTTTGTCCGGGAGGCGGATCTTGCAAAAAAGCTGGTAAAGACGCGGGATCTAACCCTGGAATACGATTTTCTCGTTATTGCCACTGGTACAGAGACTAATTTTTACGGGAACAATGAGATAGCAAGGCGCGCGTATAAATTAGATAACCTGGAAGATGCCGAGCGTATCCGCATGGATATAGAGAAGCGCGCAAGGGAGGTGTTTTTAATTGCAGGAGGAGGCTACACCGGGGTAGAGGTGGCGGCAAACCTTGCCCGCTATTGCCGTTCTTGCGGGATAGCCCGCAAGATTGTGGTTTTGGAAAAGGCGCCTTCGCTCCTTGGGCCGCTGCCTGCCTGGATGAAGAGCTACGCGGCAGAAAACCTCAAGAGAATGGGAGTGCATATGCTGTTTGGTTCTACTGTACAGGGTATTGATGATTCTGGCACGGTGCATTTATCTTCGGGACAAACGTTCAACAATGCCATGCTTATATGGGCAGCCGGCGTAAAGACGCCCTCCTTCATACAGGATATGCGGGCGGAAAAGAATCCGCAAGGCAGGTTGTCCGTAGACCCTTACTTAAGAATAAATGAAAATTGTTTTGCCGCAGGAGACAGCGCCTTTTTTTCTTATAAGAATAGTTTCCTGCGTATGGCTGTTCAGTTTGCCATTGCACAGGGAGCTTGCGCCGCAGAAAACGTGATAAATTCTGTCCGTGTAAGGCCGCTTCGTAAATACAGGCCTCGGGATTTCGGTTATATCATCCCGATGGCTAACAATTTCTCTTGCGGTAATATCTTTGGCGTTGATGTAAAGGGAAAACTCGCTACTCTTTTACACTATTCCATGTGCGTTTTCCGCTCCATCGGGTTGAAGAACAAACAGGGATTGATTATCGATTTGCTGAAAAAAGGAGGTAGGCTATGTTAAACTGGGCGCTTCTTTTGTTAAGGTTATGTGCAGGAGTTGTTTTTATCGCGCACGGCTCGCAGGCAGCCTTAGGGTTATTCGGCGGTCCCGGCATAAACGGTTTTTCCCAGATGCTCGCAGGTTTAGGATTTAAGCCGGCGCTTGCCTGGGCGTATCTGGGCGCTTATGTAGAATTGGTGGGCGGCCTGTGTTTATTATCGGGGATATTCGTAAAAGGGGCATCTTTATTGCTGTTCATTTTTATGGTCGTGGCTGCGGTAAAGGTGCATTGGACAAAAGGGTTTTTTATCCAGAATGGGGGCTTTGAATATACCTTTGTCCTGGCCTGCGTTCTAATTGTCATCATCCTCCTGGGGGCCGGGAAATTCAGCCTGGGCAATAAAATATAGTTTTCACGTTTTTCTAAGAAAGGGATTATGCATATACCTGACGGATATTTGGGTCCGACAACCAGCATCGCCCTGTATACGGTGATGATACCCGTATGGATAGCCGCATCCAATATCGTAAAGAAAACCCTTAAAAGCACGCAGGTACCCCTCCTTGCCATTGGGGCGGCATTCAGTTTTGTGATTATGATGTTTAACGTGCCTATACCCGGAGGTAGCACAGGGCATGCCGTAGGGGGTACGCTGGTAGCGATCCTTCTGGGTCCCTGGGCAGCATGCATTGCGATAAGTGTGGCGTTGATAATCCAGGCGCTGCTATTTGGCGACGGGGGGATTACGGCAATCGGCGCCAATTGCTTTAACATGGCGTTTATCATGCCGTTTGTAAGTTTTTATGTTTATAAAATAATCAGCCTGGGTTCGCCGGTTACATCGAGAAGACGCGTTATTGCCTCCGGGATAGCGGCGTATATCAGCCTTAACGCGGCAGCGCTTTTTACCGCCGTAGAGTTCGGTTTGCAGCCATTATTACATCATACGGCAAACGCAGGGGCGGTCTATTGCCCTTATGGGCTAAAAATAGCCATTCCGGCTATGATGGGCGGGCATCTGTTAATATTCGGCTGGGTTGAGTTAATCGTTACGGCCCTGGTTGTTAAATATTTGCAAAAACATGACCCGTCTCTTCTGAAGGCTTAGGAAAGATCCGCAGGATGAAGACAATTACAAAATTATGGATCGGTATAGGCATACTTATCGTGCTCTCTCCGTTAGGGCTGTTATTGCCCGAGCATTTTAAGGCAGGGGATGCCTGGGGGGAGTGGGGCAGCGATACCTTCAAGGAATCAATCGGTTATATCCCGCGGGGTTTGGAGAAACTATCTTCCTTATGGCATGCCCCCATACCGGATTATACGTTTAGGGGGTGGGAAGAAAAACCCTTGACCGCATTGAGTATTGCCTATATCTTATCTGCTATTATAGGCATACTTGCCTGTGCCGCATTAGCATATTTATTAGGAAGATTCTTAAGTAGAAAAGGATGAGTTAGGGAGAGAAGGACAATGCGTAGATTCATACTATACTTGATACGCTGGCAGTTAAGCACGCCTATCCTGTGGCTGGCAGTGCGTAAACTTGGTACCGGCATCTGGTCAACCGTAATCGCCAATTTAATCGGAGGGACGATTTTTTTCTGGGTGGATAAATTCATTTTTACCTCCAAGGCAGTTGAGGTATGGCACATAAAAGAAGGCAGGTGCGATAAGTGCGGAGAGATCTCCCATTTATGGAGGCTGGTTAAGACCGTCGGCTACGATAAAAGCGATGCCAAGCCGGTTTTCTTATGCATGAAGTGCTCTAAGGAGAAAACCGACGAGTTGCGTTCGCAGGGCATCCCTGTTAGAGGCAAAAGCCGGTAGCCGGCAAGTTTTGAAGGAAAGGGTATTCGTTGCGTAAAAACGGCAGTTTTATCGAGCATTCATTGATGGCGACATTGTCATTCATAAAGGACTCGGTTTATTCCGAAGAGTATGCCTCAAGACAGGGATTCCTGCAGCAGCTTGACCCCCGCCTGAAAATAATCTCATTTGTCATATTCATAATTACCGCCATCCTGGTAAATAAAACCGGTTTCTTATTATTACTTTATCTGGTCTGTCTGCTGCTTGCTGTTTTTTCAAAGGTCAGCCCGGTTTATTTCATACAACGGACGTGGATTTTTATACCGCTTTTTTCTCTTTTGATCGTGCTGCCTGCGCTTTTCGATGTTTTTTCTCCCGGAGAGCCTGTATTGGCATTCAAACTTTTCTCCGTAAAACTGGTTATTACCGGCCAGGGACTTCATTCGGCGACACTCTTTGTCTTGCGGGTATTAGTAAGCGTATCTTACGCGGTTCTATTAAGCCTTACCACGCGCCACAGCGTTTTATTAAGTACCCTGCGTATTTTCAGGATACCTCAGGTTTTTGTCATGACATTGGGGATGTGCTATCGCTATATTTACCTGTTCGTCGAGATAATCGAGAACACCTTTTTAGCCATCAAAAGCCGCACCGGATGTGTCTTGCACTTTAAGAAAGGCCAAAGGCTTGTTGCCTGGAATATCGCTAACCTCTGGCAGCGTTCTTACCGCTTAAGCCAACAGGTATATGCCAGCATGGTTTCTAGGGGCTTTAACGGAGAGGCAGTGGTTTTACTCCCGGGACGGATTAAATTCCGTGACCTGGCGTGGTTTCTATTTGTCTTGCTTTTTTCATGCGCTATGCTTTATTTAAACTAAAGGGGGCCTATGTCAGAAGGACTTATTTTTAAACTTAGCGACGTTTCTTTTTCTTATCTGGGGAGATTTCCGGCGCTGTGCGGCATAAACATAGAGATTTCCGGCCAGGAATGCATTGCCGTCGTGGGGGCAAACGGTTCAGGAAAAACCACCCTTTTACATATCCTGGACGCCCTGGTTTTTCCCGATACGGGCAGGATTGAATTCAAGGGTCAGCAGCTGAAGGGAGGGTCTTTTGATAACCCGGCCTTTTCGCGGTCATTCAGGAACCAGGTCGGGATGGTCTTTCAGAACCCGGACGTGCAGCTATTCTGCCCGTCGGTAAAGGAGGATATTTATTTCGGGCCTTTACAATTGGGGCTTGAGCCGCAAGATTTCGAAGGCCGCGTAAACCGGATAATTGATTTTCTGGAGATAAGGGATTTATTGGAAAGGACGCCGTACCAATTGAGCATAGGAGAAAAGAGGAAGGTCGCCATAGCCTCGTGTTTCGCGATAGACCCGCAGATAATCCTATTGGATGAGCCTACCGCAGGGTTAGATCCCTTAACTACCAGCCATATTATAGAATTATTGATACAGGCAAAATCCAGCGGCAAAACCATAATCACCGCCACCCACGACCTGCATATAGTGCCGGAGATTGCCGATAAGGTCTGTGTGTTGAGCAGGGATAAGACAATAGTAAGATACGCAAGCTGCCAGGAGGTATTATCCGATGAGGAGTTTTTGGTCAAAAACAACCTTATCCACATGCACGCCCATCGCCATAAAGATATGTGGCACAAGCACGTCCATAAACACGACCATGCCCACCAGCATTAAAACCGTCGATTTTTCTATTTAACTTATTTTATTATTGACAGCTCAGCGGTGTTATGCTAACCTAAACAGAATGAATAAGATGCAGGATAAGAGGCAATTCATTAGGCTTTCCGCTTATCATCTCGCCAAATATAAACCTTTGTCCTTTCAAAAGGAAGAGGCGATTCCGGTCATAACCACTATCAGAGATATCAGCGCAGGCGGTATTTGCCTGCGTACCGAAGAGTATCTTCCAGTTTCCAGTATGCTTGAGTTAAAAATAAATTTCCCCGCGCAGACGACCCCCATTTTTACTTTAGTCAAAGTAGTCTGGATAAAAAAGAGGGCTAACGGGCGCTATTATGAAGTAGGCGCTCAGTTTGCCGAAATAGAAGAGTCGGCCCGCCGGTTCATAAACGACCATATCGCCATGGTCAATAAGACAATCGCATCTCAAAAAGAGGAAGATAGATTTTTCATATTGAAAGGAGGAGGCAGGATGTTGAAATTATCCAAAGCAATGGTGGTGTTGGCTGCCATAGCGCTTTTAGCGGCCCTATCCATAAAATTCACCACTATGGGTAGGATTTTGCCCGGCCCGTTCTTTATAAATTGGGCAAAACTGGCAGATACCTTTCTTCTTTTCTCTATCGCTTTTAGTTTATTAGCCAAGCGATAGGTTGGATTAGAGAGGGGTAAATTGAGAGTCATTTATTTGGCAATAATCGTAACCGCAATTGCTTTGGCTATCACCAGCTCCTCTTATGCCAATCCTCCTATCTTTGGCAGCAGGGAGGGTGCTATGGCATCTACTATACAGCAATTGGAGTCCATGCGTGAATTAGCTATGCTAGATGCTTTTCGCCAGGCGCGCATGCGCCTGCTTGATTCGGAGATGATAACAGAAAATTATTCTCCGCAAAGCTGGTTATCTAAACTCTCGGATATTAAGTTCAGGCACCACCCTTACGTGACCTGGGAATCGACCTACGACGACAATATAGACCAGAAGCCGAGCGGCGAGAAAAAAGGCTCCTTCAATAATCAGCTGATTCTGGGTGTAAAGTCCAATACAGGTGGCCGTAACTGGACCAGCGTAGTAGACGTTAACATTGATGCCACGTATTATCAGAACCGCAAACGCGATAACCTGCTGGGCGGCGAGGTAAACCTCGATAATTATTTTAAGCTGGGAAGATATACGCTGTCAGTATCGGATTCCTATAATAACAGCCAATTTGACATCAATGAATTCCTGGATACTAATTCATTCCAGAAGTTTTGGCAGAACGATTTCAACATATCACTGAGCCGGGCGTTTAACCGCGTGGGGTTCGACCTGGGTTACCTGAGGACGGATTATGAGACTGACACCATAGCCAATCCCATACTAAACACGGGCGTTAATCCGGACAATAGCGGCCTGGACAGCCATACCGTTGATCAAGTCAGCCTGAATACTTACTTTAAAATAGGCAGAAAGACAAGGCTGCTATACCAATATACTTTCAACAGAACCCATTTTAAAAATAATGATGCGACTAACTCGAGCTACACATACGATAATTTCATCCTGGGCTTAGCGGGCGTGTTATCTCCGAAAGTAAGCGGCCTGCTTAAATTCGGATATAGGGCAGAGGATTTAAAGACGCAGCCGGACTATAACGAGCCCAGCGTCACCGGGGAACTGGCCTACGTAATAAACAAATACACCGACGCAAGCCTGTTTTATCAATACCTTGTCCACGACGTCAATAGCGCCAGGGATTATTACCGTGAGAATACTTTTAAAATAAGCGGCAATAGAAGGCTTTATTTTAATCCAAAATGGAAAGTGAGCCTTAGTGCCACCATAGACCGCCTGAGTTACTCTAAACTGGGCACCTCTGATAATGTCAGCAATACCTATACCTATGGCGTGGGGCTTTCTTACGCTTTCAGGAAGTGGCTCGACTTCCAGTTCAATTATGACCGTAAAGAATTCTCTTCAAAGGTGGACACAAGTTATAATGACAATCTCTTTACGTTTAAGACACAGGCAAAATTCTAATGAATAAGAAAATAATCTCAGTGATAGCGGCTACACTGTTAATCCTGGACTTTTGCTTACCGTATCCATCCCGCTGCGAGGAGCAAGGGGTCAAGCCTGCTGTTCCCCCAGAGGCCAGCAAGGACTATGTGCTTTCTCCGAACGATACCCTGGCAATCAGCGTTTACGGAGAGGAAGACCTTTCCGCAACCGTCAGGGTTTCAGGGGATGGCGCCATTTCTTATCCACTTTTGGGAAATATAAAGGTCGCCGGCCTTACGGTAAAGGGCTTAGAGGATCTGCTTACCAGGCTGCTTGCCGAAGATTACCTGGTTGCTCCGCAGGTGAACGTTCTGGTTAAGGAATACGCAAGGATATCGGTTATCGGGGAGGTCTATCAACCCGGCTCGTATGAATTAAAGGAGAATACGACCCTAACCAAGGCCATTGCCCTTGCCGGAGGTTTCAAAGAAACAGCCAATACCAGCAAGGTAAAGATAATACGCGACGAGCAAGGGCAAAAAGAGACAACGGAAGTAGATGTAAGCCAGATATTAGAAAAATCTGCTCCGGACGTCACGCTTAAAGGCGGCGATACCGTAGTGGTAGGCGAATACGGCAAGGTTTATCTTATGGGTCAGGTCATGAAGCCCGGGGTCTATAGCTTAACAAAAGGTTTAAGCGTCATAGGGCTTTTGACTTTAGCCGGCGGTTTTACGCCTACCGCCTCTCCGGACGGCACGAGGGTCATCCGTGTGGAGGACGGGAAAAAGAAAGTCATCCGCGTACCCGCGGGAGAAATATTAAAGGGGGCTGATGCCTCCAAGAATGTCCTGCTTGAGCCTGATGATACCGTCGTCGTCCCCGAATCATTCTTCTAATCTTAAGAAATACGCAAGCCTTTTAAGACACCTGCTTCTCTTTTATAGGCAAGAAGCAGCCATTGTGTTTATCAGTTTTTTAGGGCTTGCATCCAGCTTCATCTATCCATACCTTGCCAAGCTAGGCATAGACCGGGCTTACGCAAATAAAGATTTAAGGCTGTTTGTCAGGCTTGCGCTTCTGGGCGCCGTGATATTTGTCTTAAGCGCAAGCCTTAACGCATTAGGCGAATATTTCAAGAACCACATCAAGAACCGGATAGGCTTTGCCTTAAATAGGGAAGTATTTGCGAAATTACAGAATCTGCCCTTTTCTTTCTTTCAGGATACCTCCTGCGGTACCAATCTCTTTATAATAAATTTCGATATAGACAGGGTAGCGCAGATAATGGCGGACGTAATCCCGCAATTGGTCGTTATAGGGCTGCGTATCCTGGTGGTTTTCACAATCCTTTTTTTTCTGGATTGGAAGATAGCGCTGATCTCCTTGTTTTTCCTGCCGATATTGTATCTCTGTGCACATTATTTTAACTGCCTGTTGAGAGATAGGTTCCAGCGCTGGCTGGAGACCAGGGAGCGCGCCTTTGGGCTGCTTCACCAGATACTTTCCCGTATGCCCTTGATTAAGGCATTCGGAAAAGAAAGCCACGAGATAGCCCGCTATAGCGAGCATCTAAAGCGCAATATCGACATTGACAACACCAACGCCGGAATCAGGGCAGGGGGTTCTTTTGCTATGGAGCTTGCCGGCCGGTTTATCACGGGGCTGTTTTTACTCTACTGCGGATATTGGCTGCTCAAGGGAAGATTAAGCCTCGGTGCTCTTACCGCGATAATGCTTTATCTGAGGCAATTCATGGGGCTGCACAGTTTACTGACGGGGTCTATCCAGCAGTTAGCCCTATCCTTGGTCTCGTGGGAGAGGATGCAAAATATCCTCGCGGCAGAAAGCGAGCCGCAAAATGCAGAAGCTCAGACGCGGTCTTCTTACAATAATCCGCCACAATTGGACTTCCGGGATGTGCATTTCAGTTATCGTACAAACGGCAGGGAAAAGGTAATTTTACAGGGGGCTAGTTTTACGATAGACGGCGCAAGCCGCATCGCCCTGGTCGGAGATTCCGGTTGCGGGAAAACAACGCTGGCAAATTTAATACTGAGACTACTCAGGCCGCAGGCAGGAGGGATATTCTTAGGTCAGGACAATATAAATCATATTCCTTCGGCTTGCCTGCGCAGCTTGATAAGTATCGCCATGCAGGAGCCTTATCTATGGAACGATACAATAGCCAATAACATAAGGTACGGTAGACAGGGAGCATCTATCAAAGAGATTGCCGAGGCTTCCCGGATTGCCTGCCTGGATGATCTGATAGGAAATGCGAACTTTGGTTATGATACGGTGCTGGGGGATAATGCCTGTAAGATCTCCCAGGGGCAAAAACAGAGAGTGGCCATTGCCAGGGCAGTGATAAGAAAACCCGGAATATTGATTCTTGACGAAGCCCTTTCATCCGTGGATGCCAGGCTGGAGGCCAAAATAATAGGGAACATAAAAGAGTCTTTTCCTTCGTCTACCTTAATTTTTGTCTCCCATCGTCTTTCGACTATAAATGAAATGGATCTGGTTTATTTCTTTTCCGGAGCCTGCAGGATGGAGATAGGCAGGCACCGGGACTTATTGAGGTCCAACCCTAAATATGCGCACTACTTAGCGCATCAAGTAGAAATAGAGGGCCGCAGGGATATCGCGATTGATATGAAATGAACGTAAAAGGGTTTAGCAAGGGTGATTTTATTGACAATAAAACAAATAAATGTTAACATATCCTGATATTATTTTATTAGGAGCAAAATAAAAATATGCTGCCCTCCTCGCAATTAAGAGAGATTACTGTCCGCGATTACCTGATTATTTTGAAGAGGCGGTTCTGGGTCATCCTTGCCTGTTTTGTCGTCGTGAGTGTCTGGTCGACCATCCAGACATTCAAGAAGGTGTCGCTCTACCAGGCCAGCGCCAAGGTTGTCATAGAGAGAGCAAAGCCGGCCATCTCGCCTCTCCAGCAGCTTTACCCCACTGTCTACGCGGATAAGGATTATGTTGCCGCCCAGGTCGCCATTATCAAATCCCGTTCTTTGGCGAAAAAGGCGGTAGAATATCTTTTGGCTTCCGGGGACACTTATTTTGCCAAGATGAAGGAGCCGGAAGCTGTTTTCCTCGGAGGCGAAAATGCCACGCTTCAGGCAAGCGGCGACATAATAAATATCACTTATACCACCACCGATCCCATCAGGGCCGCGAAGTTCGCTAATGCCCTGACTACGGTATATATGCAGCAGGACGTTCAGACAAAAATGACTACCGCGCAGATGGCTACAGGTTGGCTTGAGACCGAACTGACGGAAATGAGGAAAAAGCTTCTGGCCAGCGAAGATGCGCTGAATGATTATATACAGAAAAACAAGATTGTCTCCGTTCCTGATTTAGAGAGAAATAGCCAAGGGTCCATGGAAAGACTTAAGACCCAGCAGTTGGAATTGGAAAATGAGATTTACGAGATGTCAAAGCGTTATAAGGCTAAACACCCGAGGATGATCGCTAATACCAGTAAGCTCCAGGCGGTGAAGGCCAGTATAGAAGAGGAATCGCGCAAGCTACTGGATTTAAACGAGAAGATGATACAGTACAATGCCTTAAAAAGAGAGGTCCAGTCCAACAGGTCTTTATACGAGTCGTTGCTAAGACGCGCTAAGGAAACCGAGGTATCAAAAAGTCTTGAGACTACGAATATCCGTGTTATTGACTGGGCGGAAGTACCCAAGGTCCCCTTCTCTCCCAATAGGAAAAGGGATATGTATACCGGCGCTATGTTCGGCCTGTTACTGGGTTTTGGTCTGGCTATTTTACTTGAGTATCTGGATTCTACGGTTAAAACAGCCGAAGATATAGAGCTCTATGTAAGGCTTCCGTTTTTAGGTTATATCCCTTCCGCCAAGTCAGAAGAGAAGTCGTTTAAAGATGTTGACCTGGCTTCGGATAAGGCTCCGCATTCCCGTATTGCCGAGGCATACCGTTCCATAAGGACGTCGTTGATATTCTCCTCCCCCGAGGATAGGCCCCTTAAGACCATACTTGTCACCAGCGCTTTTCCCCAGGAGGGAAAGACTACCGTAACCTGTAACCTGGGTATAGTTTTTGCGCATTCCAACGAAAAGGTCCTGATTGTAGAGGCGGACATGCGCAAGCCCCGTATAACCAAATCCTTCGGCATGGAGAATAAGGAGGGATTAAGCAGTTATCTGGCAGGTACGCTGAACCTTGATAATTGCATAAAGCCCACACATATACCCAATCTATTCCTGCTGCCTTCCGGACCAAAGCCTCCGAATCCGGCGGAATTACTTACCTCGCGTAAACCACGCACCCTTTTGGAAGAATTAAAAGCCAAATTTGACCGCATCATAATCGATTCTCCTCCGGTGTTGCAGGTAACCGATACATCCATCCTGGCGAATATGGTAGACGGGGTAATAAGCGTAGTGCGCGCCAATTTCTTGAATATCGAGCTTATCCTGAGGGGCAGGCAAAAGCTGTATGAAGCAAAGGCAAGGATCATCGGCGTCATCCTGAACAATCTCGACGTCAAAAGAGAAGACTCGTATTATTATTACCATTATTATTATTCGGCGGAAGATGACCAGCGGAAGAAAACTTAACTAAATGCATGTTAGCCTGCAAATTCTTCTTGTATCCCTGCTTGTTTTTACCCCTCTTGCCTACGGCGGCGTAACACTACTCGGACTTTCTGTCTTAGAATTCTGTGTTTATTCTGCTGCACTGTTATGGTTGATAGACGCAGCACGCAGGAAGGAAATCGTTTTCCTAAAGACAGCCCTGTTTGTGCCTCTTTTGATCTTTCTGTTGTTTGCCGCATTCCAGCTTATTGCCCTGCCGCAAGTCCTTATCAAGAGCATCTCTTGGCACACCTACCGGCTGTACAGGGATTTTGCTAACGGCCATCCGGCAGCCGGTAATTTTATCCCTCTGAGCATAAGCCCGGAATTGAGTTTAGGCGAGCTATTAAGGGTCTTGAGCTATTTTCTGACCTTCTTTTTAGCGATGAACCTGTTCGTTTCCAAGCGCTACGTGCATCTTTACATAAACGTCCTTATTTTCTTGGGCCTTGGGATAAGTATCTGGGGCATCATCGGTAAATTCTCCAATTCCGCTTCTTCTTCCTTTGGGCCTTTTGTGAACCGCAATAGTTTCTCCGGCTACATAAATATGGTCATTCCTCTGGGGCTGGGCTATTCCTTTTCCGAGATGCCGCTTGCCAAAAGGGTCATTTACGGATTCAGCATAGGCGTTATGAGTTTGGGCCTATTCCTTTCTCTTTCGCGTTCCGGAATATTGGCGTATATTTTTTGCATCATGCTTTTTATTTTGCTATTGGGATCCAAAGAAAAGCTAAAAGAGAAGGGCGGCTCTCTCATTTATTTCTGGATACTAACCATATTCTGCCTCTTGATTTTTTTAGGGCAGGCATCGGCAATCATAAGCCGTTTCCGCGGCCTGTTTAGTGACCAGGCCTTTGTCGTCTTCGGACACGGATACCCATGGAAAGATATTTTACGGATCTGGAATGATTTTCCCCTGTTCGGAATAGGATTGGGTACGTTCTCCTGTATATCCCCGATGTATAAGAGCATTCCGGTGCAGAGCCTTTTTACTTACGCGCACAATGATTACCTGCAGTTGTTGACTGAGGCAGGCGCCGTTGGCTTTCTGGCCGTGGCGGTATTTTTCCTGGCGTACCTGCGTCAGGTTCTGGCAAACTGGAGAAAGAGGCACGATCACTTTGCCGGCTGCGTTGTCCTGGGAGGCATAGTTTCAGTCTCGGGCATGCTTTTATACTCACTGCTTGATTTCAACCTGCATATACCGGCAAATGCGTTTTTGTTCTTTTTTATCATGGGGATAGTCTACAGGTTAAGCTTCGGGGGCCTGGAGGCCTCAAGATGAGTGAAATATCCTTTTATCGTAAAAAGATAGACATGCCGGAGACGCTGGTTATTTTCCTGGCAGCGGCGGTTGTATTCCTGGTTTGTTCGTATATTCTTTTGCGGAAGAATTACTCGGATTTTTATACCAAAGAAGGACTCTCCTGTTTCCGGAAGGGCGCACTTGTTTCAGAAGAGCTGATGGTGCAGAAATCATTATTTTATCAGAAGGGATTGGATCTCTTCGAGAAATCCGTTGCCGCTTATCCGGCTGCAGCAGAACCCCATTTCTTATTCGCTGAAGCTGTGTATGAAGTAGCCGGCAATGCGGGCTTGGCCCGTTCCATAGACGCTGCGAATTATGGCGCCCCGCAAGGCGCACAGGAGATGGGTTTTTTAAGCCTGGCAGAGAAAGAGTATCTAAGCGCGATAGCACGTCAGCCGACAAACGCCATTTATCATCAGAGGCTGGGGGTTGTCTATACCAAGGAGCAGCAGAGAGAGAGGGCCGAGGATGAATTTGCCAGGGCCGTAATGCTCGATCCGCAAAACATAAGCCTACAGGTATACCTATGCCGGTATTTTCTGGGCGAGGGCAGGACAGGGGATTTTGAGATTCATTTACTCAAGGCGGTAGAATTGGATAAAAACGCATACTCCAAGACAAGCTGGGAGATGCAGAACTTTTTAAAGAGCGTAAACAGGGAGGATTTGATAACCAGATGAAAATACTGATTGTCGGAGCTGGGCCCATCGGATGCTATACGGCCAGACTGCTGGCTAAGTCCGGAGGCGATATGGACGTGCGTATCATCGAGGAGCATTCCGAGATCGGCCGGCCGGTCCACTGCGCAGGGTTGGTAAGCCAGGAGGTCCTGACCCACGCCAGGTTCCCGATAGACCCCGGATGCATCGTAAATCAGATAGACGGAGCCGAGCTCTGTTATAATGGGGACAGTTTTAAAATCAACCGTAAGGACGTAGCGGTAGTCATAGACAGGGAGAGATTCGACCGTTTCTTAGGCGAAGGATTAAGCATCGATTTTAATACCAGGTTCATGGGCCTTGAGAAGGAGGGCAGCGGTTACCTGGTTGAGACAGATAAGGGTGAGTATTACGCGGATATCGTCATCGGCGCAGACGGTGCAAACTCGGCTATGCGCAAGGCAGCGGGTTTCAGCGAACAGGTCAGTTATTTGCGCGGGGTACAGTTTCGCCTGCACTACGACAGGTGCGAGACGAATTTAGTGCAGGTTTACCTCTCCAATCCTTTATTTGTCTGGATTATCCCGGAGAGTAAGGGTATTGTGAGGGTCGGCGTGCTTTCCCATAACCCCTACCACGATTTATTAACTTTTCTCAAAGAGAAATCCATAGACGGAGAGATATTGGAAAAATTTGCCGGCATCGCGCCAATGGGCAGATGCCTTACTTCAAAAGACAGGCTCTTTCTTGTCGGGGATGCCGCCTGTCAGGTAAAACCGTTGACCCAGGGAGGGATTTATTACGGCATGCGCTGCGCGGAGATACTGACGGATTGCATCTTGGCAAATAAAATGAACCGCTATGAGAGGCAGTGGCAGGAAAGATTTGGCAGGGAGATAGACATAGGCCTTAAGGTCAGGCAGATGTACCAACAGTTAAAGCCCGATACCATGGCTAAAATATTCAGCGTCCTCAAGAAGAATTCGAGTTTATTAGAAGAATTCGGAGATTTCGAAAATCATTCAAAGTTCATTTCCGCTATATTCCGGACCTCTGGTTTGCAGAGTATCCTGGGCGTACTCATCGCAAACATCATAAAAGATATAGACATATAAAAATAAGATTATGGAGATAATCTGGCTCTCTACGGGCTGGTTTAGGGAAAGATACGGCCAACAAAATTACGAATCCGCCGTTTTCGCTTGCGCCTACGACAATTACGGCAATGACTGTAATTTCAGGGTTTTTCTGCTCAACGACCGCAATTTGAATTCTTTTGCGGATAATTTTTCCAAAGTAAAATTCCTTCTTTTCGGAAGAAAAAACAGGTTCTTAAGCAAACTGGCGCTTTCCCTTAGTTTTATATTAAACGTCATAAAGAAAAGACCGGACCTGATTGTCTGCTGCCATATGAACCTCTCGGGGCTCTGCTATATGGTAAGCAGGGCTTTTGGCTTGCGCTATATAATAGTCGCTTACGGAATGGATGTCTGGAATAGGTCAATAGGGCCAAGAACGCTGGCTATGACTAATTCCTTCCTGGTAGTGACTATGAGCCGTTTTACCGCCGCTATGATGGCTAAGCAGGCTCCGGCAGTAAAGGATAAGACCTTTGTAATACCGGCATATGTAGACACAGATAGGTTCTCCATCAAGCCGAAAGACACCTTTCTTATGGAGAAATACGGTCTTTTCGGTTCGAAGGTCATACTTACCGTAGCCAGATTGTCCCGTGTTGAGAATAAGGGTTGCAAAAAGGTGATTGAGGCATTGCCGGAAGTGATAAAGTCAGTGGGCAAGGTCAAATATATCCTGGTGGGAGAGGGGGATGAGATACCGCAATTAAAAGAAAGAGCCGAAGAGTTGGGAATGGAAGAGCAGGTGATATTTACCGGCTTCGTAGATAATAAAGACCTGGCTCCTTTTTACAGTCTCTGCGACGTGTTTGTCATGCCCTCTTCGCAGGAGGGCTTTGGGATTGTATATGTGGAGGCATTGGCTAGCGGAAAAACCGTTATCGCCGGCAATCAAGACGGCTCGCGTGAAGCGCTATCGGACGGAAGGCTCGGTATACTGATAGACCCCCAAGAACAATCCCAGCTAACGGCTGCGCTTATCGATGTTTTAAGGCATAATATAGAACCCAGGCTTTACGATCCTCTTTTTTTACGCGAATCGGCGAAGGAGGAATTCAGTTACGATGTCTTTAACCGGAGGGTAAAAGAGGTATTCGGCCGTATCCTCAATTAAAGAATGCGCATTGCCCTGGCAACTCCAACCTGGCTTTTAAAGAACGATTATCCTCCCCTTGGCCTTGCTTATCTGGCTGCGGCATTGGAAAATGCCGGACACGAAATTAAAATATTTGATTTTACGCTGGAACCCCGGCTTGATTTCGAAGGGCAGGCTCATCTGGTCTGTAATTATTCCCCGCAGGTCTTAGGTATAGGCATGACCACCAACGCCTATTTAAACGGCTTGAGGCTGGCTGAAAAGGTAAAAGAAAAAAACAGGGGTATAGTTACCGTTGCCGGCGGTCCGCACCCTACGATTTTTCCCGAACAGGTACTGAGGAATGCCCGGATAGATTTTGTAGTTTCCGGAGAAGGCGAGTCTACTCTTTTGGAACTGGCTCAGGGGATATCTTCTTCAGCCGATCTCTCGAAGATAGAGGGGCTTTCTTATAAAGACTCCTCCGACAGGATTCATACGAACCCTGCGCGGCCGCTGTTGGAAGAGTTGGACCGGCTGCCATTTCCCAGCCGGCATCTCTTTGACCTGAAGCGCTACGAAAATTCCGTATCCGTTAACGGCAGACCCATGGCCACCATACTTACCTCGCGCGGATGCCCCTTTTCCTGTGTTTATTGTTATAAGGGTATTTTCGGCAGTAAATACCGCGCTAGGAGTCCCGCCAGCATCATAGCCGAGATAAAATATATAATCGATAAGTTCGGTATCAACTCGTTCTATTTCATCGACGACCTCTTTGTTTTTGACCGCCAGAGGATTATGGAGTTTTGCGGCTATATCCTGGAAGAAGGGCTCAAAATAGAATGGCAGTGTTTAAGCAGAGTGGATCTGGTTGATTCTTCTCTGTTGGCTAAAATGAGGCAGGCCGGTTGCGACCAGATATTTTACGGCATTGAAAGCGGGAACAGCGTAATTATCAGGCAGACCAAAGGGATAACCATCCAGCAGGTGCAAAATGCGGTGAAATGGGCCCGGGAAGCCGGGATCTATGTCTCCGGTTATTTTATGCTCGGTCTTCCTTCGGAAACCTCGGAAACGATGCGTCAGACAATAGATTTTGCCAGAAGTCTGGATATTGACAGCGCTATGTTTTCCGTGGCTACCCCTTTTCCCGGTACGCGGTTATGGGACTCAATACAGAAAGGAAACGGATACATCAAGGAATCGCAGTTTGCGAATGCCTTTTATCACGGCATTATTCACGAGGCATTCGTTAATCTATCCTCGGCTACAGACAGGCAATTGAGCAGGGCTTACAGGAAGGCAATTCTCGTAAGTTCGGATTTAAGGTTGAGGTATTATCTGGCCAGGAAATTGGGACGCAGGGCGGGGTTTTTCGCTTATTGTCTGCTGAGATTCCCTGCCAGGATTGTCTCCTTGAGGCACTGGGGAAAGATGGTGTTTAAGAATTTGCGTAATGCAAAAGAGGTCCAGCGATGAAGATTTTGATGTCCGGAGCCTACCGCTATTCCTTTGCCCGCGCTTTCCAAAAGCTCGGCTGTCAGGCAGAGGTTTTTGACGACGAAGAAATCTACAGGCAACAGCTGAAAACCATAAAAAACAAATATTCCAACAGGCTATTCTGGAGGTTATTCTCCCATCTCGTGCAAAAGGCATTTATTAGCCGTGCCAGAAAGGAAAATCCGGAGCTCATTCTGGTCATCAAGGGGTGGTATTTTTCCGACCCGATGCTCAGGGAAATTAAACGGCAATTGCCGCAGGCGAAATTATTCTGTTTTAATCCGGACAATCCTTTCAATACCTGGCATTTTTCCGCAAGCAATAACTGGATCAGACAGTCAATTCCCCTGTATGATGTTTATTTTATCTGGGGCAGGTTTTTAATGGAGAAATTAAAGCAGGCAGGCGCCAGGCGCGTGGAATATCTTCCCTTTGGCTATGACCCGCAATTGCATTTTCCTGCCCAGGTGAGCCAGAAGGAAAAAAACATATATTCAAGCGACATAGTCTTTGTCGGAAACTGGGACGAAGAGAGAGAATATTGGCTCAAGGAACTGGTGGATTTTGACCTGGGCCTGTGGGGAGAGCCTTATTGGAAGAATCGTTGTCGCGACAGGCAATTACGCGCAAGATACAAAGGCAGCGTGCCGCACGGAGAAGGGGTAGCTAAGATTCTCGGCGCTTCCGGCATATGCATTAATATCTTGAGAAGACAGAATAAAGCCAGCCATAATATGCGTACTTTTGAGGCGCCTGCCTGCAAGGCATTTGTCTTGTCAGAAAGAAGCCAGGAGGCAAAGGATTTCTTTGAGGAAGACAGGGAAGCGGCATATTTTTCCAGTATTGATGAGCTTAAGGAAAAGTGCACTTATTATCTTAAACATCCTGAAGAGAGAGAGGCGATTGCCCTGGCAGGATACCAGCGTTGTTTAAGAAGTAACTGTACATATTTTGACCGGGCCAGGCAGATTCTTGATGTTTACAGGGGCCCATGAAAAGACTTGCAATAACGGTCGTAAGGTGAGAAAATAATAAGATAAAAATGGAAAAAATTGTGATAAGACCTTCTCGCGGCTGGAGTTCCATAAATTTAAAGGAAATCTGGGATTACCGGGAGCTGCTTTATTTCCTGGTCTGGCGGGAAATAAAGGTACGCTACAAACAGACCCTTTTGGGAGCTGCCTGGGCAATCATCCAGCCGCTTTCCATGATGATTGTCTTTACCCTCTTTTTCGGCAAGTTCGTAAAGGTCCCCCATTCCAACGTTCCTTACCCCTTATTCAGCTATTCCGCCCTTCTTCCCTGGATGCTTTTTTCGGAAGGGCTTGGCCGTTCCGCGCAGAGCGTGATTGTAGACGGCAGGATTATAAATAAGGTTTATTTTCCGCGTTTGATACTGCCGGTCTCCGGAGTAATAACGCCCCTGGTGGATTTTGTTTTTGCCTTCGCGGTTTTCCTGGGAATAATGTTTTATTACGGAGTCGTACCTGATGCGAGGATAATTTTTCTTCCCCTATTTGTGGGGTTGGCTTTGATTACGTCTATGGCCGCAGGCTTTTGGCTTTCTGCCATAAATGTCCAGTACCGCGATGTACGCTATACCATCCCGTTTCTTACGCAATTGTGGTTCTTTGCTTCTCCGGTCGTATATTCAAGTGCTTCCATGCCTAAGAGCTGGCAGTTTTTCTACAGTCTTAATCCCATGGTAGGGGTAATCGAGGGGTTCCGTTGGGTGCTCCTGGGCACAGAGCCGCCGGGGCATATGATTGTTGCCTCAACTGCTATCACGCTGATAGTACTTATCCTGGGCGCATTCTACTATCGTAAGACGGAAAAGACCTTTGCCGACGTAGTCTAGAAGATGAGCGAGAACAAGGTAATCACCGTACATGATCTTAGCAAGATCTACCGCATAGACGAAAGATCCGGCTATAAAACCCTGTGCGATTCCATAAACAGATTCTGTTCCCGTTGTCTGGAGAAACTCAAGAACGGAGGTAGGTCCGGGCCGCAAACCGCTAATTATGTCTGGGCGCTTAAGGGCATATCCTTTGACGTCAAAAAAGGGCAGAAGGTTGGCATCATCGGCCGTAACGGTTCAGGCAAGACCACTCTGCTTAAGGTCCTTTCGCGCATTACCTATCCTACCGAAGGATACGCGCAGGTAACGGGAAAGGTGGCTACCCTTTTGGAGGTGGGCACGGGTTTCCATCCTGAATTGACAGGCAGGGATAATGTATATTTAAGCGGCGCAATACTGGGGATGAAGAAGGCGGAGATAATGCGTAAATTCGACGAGATCATCACTTTCGCAGAACTGGAGAAATTTGTGGATACGCCGGTAAAGCATTATTCAAGCGGGATGTTCGTGCGTCTTGCCTTCTCCGTAGCGGCGCATTTGGATTCGGATATCGTTTTCGTGGACGAGACCCTGGCAGTAGGCGACCTGGCTTTTCAGAAGAAATGCCTGGGTAAGATCGACGACATAGCCAAGAGTGGCCGCACCGTACTTTTTGTTACCCACCAGATGAACCAGGTGCGCCGTATCTGCGACTGCTGCATATGGCTGGATTCCGGAAGCATCAGGTATTTCGGCCCGACGCCAGAGACCGTAAGCGCATATGAAGCTATGATGGGTTCGCTTGTCCGTACGGACGAAAGGGCGGATTCCGGGGGGTATTACCGCGCACGTTTCTTAAAATGGGAAATCACCCAGCCCCTCGGTCCTAAGCCCAACGCAATCGATACCACGGGCGCCGTGGAGGTGGATTTCTCTTTGAAGATAAATACACCGGTAAGGCACGGCAGGCACGGAATAGCATTATTTAACAGTGAAGGGCAATTGGTATGGGGAGCGGCGGCAGAGAGCTTAAAGCTCGATGCGGGGTTGCATACATTAAAGTATAAACTTTCATCGTTGCCGTTAAAGCCAGGTTATTACTACTGGCTGGTCACCATTTATGAAGAGAATACCCTTCTGGACAGCTGGTATTGTTTTCCGGAGCTTCTCATCTCCACCTTGCCCTTAGCCAGCCGCTGGGATAATTCGGCCGGCTTCCTGAATTTACCGTACCAATTCCATATCGCCTCAGACAAATAATAAGATGAAACAGAATCTAAGGATAGCCGTGTTTCATAACCTGCCATACGGGGGCGGCAGAAGGACCGTTTATGAATTCAACAAAGGCCTCTCGCGCAGGCATACCCTGGAGCTGTTTATTTTTTCTTTTGCCCCAGAGGGAAAGCAGGACCCTGCTGAGTTTACTTCTAGAACCCACCGTTTTACTTTCCGGGATATTTTTCTGATACGGCCATTCGGGTTTTTGAATTCCTGTCTGAATATCATCAACTGGTTGCGTCTGGATAGATTATATTTTCAGATCGCCTCCGGGATAAACCATGGCGGTTATGACCTGGCCTTGGTCCACGGTTCTTTTTACCATTATGCCCACAATCCCGGACTGCTGAGATATTTGCGTATCCCCACGCTCTATTACTGCCAGGAGCCTGCTAGGGCTATTTATGAACAACGTCTAGGCAAAGACAAGGTCATTAAAAATTTAGAGAGCAAGATCTATTTCTATCTTCTTTTTGGCGCTTATTTTTTGAGCGACCTGTTTGTCAGGTTATATGACCGCAGCAATATAAGGCAGACCAGGGCGCTGGTTCTTACCAATTCCAGATACACTCAAAAATACCTGCATAGAATCTACGGGATAACGGCAAGGGTCAATTACCTTGGGGCGGACTGCGGAGTATTTAGGCCATTGGATGTTCCCAGGGAAAACCTGGTATTATCGGTGGGGCATTTGACTTTCCGTAAGGCACATGATTTTGTCATCAGGGCAATAGGCAATATACCCGCGCACAAGAGGCCGCACCTTACGATAATCTGTCCAACCATGGATTCCCTGGAAGAGAAGGCATACAACGATTCTTATCATAAACTGACAGTTGAGCTCGGGGTTTCTCTGTCCATCGAAGTCGGATTGAGTGATGCGGAATTGGTCAGATTCTACAATAGGGCCAGGATTACGGCCTGCGCTCCTATAGACGAGCCTTTTGGGCTGGTCGCGGTAGAGTCCATGGCTTGCGCTACGCCGGTTGTTGCCGTTGCCGAAGGCGCTTTGAACGAAACCGTCATCAATAACCAGACCGGTATATTGACTGCAAGGGATATAGGAGAGTTTAGCCAGGCAATGGAGAGATTGCTGGGAGACGAGCCGTTAAGAAACAGGATGGCTGTAAACGGCCTCCGGCATGTTACGGAGAATTTTACCTGGGAAAAATCCGTAGACAGACTGGAACAGGAGATAGAGGGTTTACTGGACAAGGAAAGTAACCGGCATCCCGTATCTTCAAAAATGGAGCAGATGCATGAATATACCTTTAGTTAAACCGGACCTGCCACCGTACGATTCTATAGGAGCCTCTTTCAAAGAAGTCATTGAGAACGGAAAAATAACCAACTTCGGAAAATACGTGACGGCCTTTGAAGAAGGGGCAGGCAGGTATTTAGGGACAAATGTAGCTACGGTTTCTTCCGGCACTATGGGTTTGATATTGGCGCTACAGGCATTGGGAATCAGGCAGGGCGATAAGGTCATTGTTCCCAGTTTTACTTTCATGGCCACGGCCCAGGCAATCCTTTACGCACAGGCTGTGCCGGTATTTGCGGATATAGGGGATGATTTGACTTTGTCCGTGGATGAGCTGGAACACATGCTTTCCGAACGCCAGGATATAAGGGCGGTATTGCCGGTGCATACCTATGGTTTGCCCTGCGATGTGGATGGTATAAAGAAGGCAGTGGAAAAAGCCGAAGGGGCATCCGGGCGCGATATTAGTCTGCTCTATGATGCAGCGCATGCTTTCGGCGCAATGACCAAAAACAGGAAGGCGGGCTTATTCGGCGACGCAGAGGTGTTCTCGCTTTCAGTAACCAAGACCCTGGTGAGCGTAGAGGGCGGCATGATTTCCAGCAATGATGAAGGATTAATTGCCCGTATACGTAAGATGCGCAATTATGGTATAGGGCAGAACTATGATGCCTGTTTTCCAGGTCTAAACGGTAAAATGAGCGAGCTTCACGCTATCGTCGGGCTGCATAATCTGCGCAGGATAGAAGAATTTATGTCTTTAAGGCTGGAAAAGGCCGCATATTTCACCGGGAGGATAAAAGCGGGGACTTCCTTAAGTACCATTGTCACTCCCGCAGATGCCAGGCATACCTTCAAGGACTTCACGGTTTTAATCCCGCAGGCAAACGCGGAAAAAAGACAGGCGGTCATGGATTTCCTGAAGGTAAAGGGGATTGAAACAAGGGCATATTTTTATCCCCCTTTACATCAGCAGACTTTCTTTAAGGTTTTTGGCGACCGCAAGCTTCCCAAGACAGAAGAGCTGTCCAAAAGAGTAATCACCATACCTTTTTACCCTTCAATAACAAAAGAGGAAATGGATTATATTGCAGATATGCTGAAGGAAGCGGAAGGGAGTATTCTATGAAGATCCTTGTAACCGGAGGCGCAGGGTATCTGGGAAGCGTGCTTATCCCCAAGTTGCTGGTTAGGGGCCATAAAGTAAGGATTGTAGATGTAGGCTATTTCGGCGTAGCGCATCTACGTTCATTAAGGCCAGGCGTGGAGCTTATCCGTGAGGATATCCGCCGTGTCTGTAAAGATAAAGGTTTCTGCCGGCAGTTAATAGACGGCATAGACTGCGTGATACAGCTGGCCGCTGTTTCCAATGATCCTTCTGCCGAGCTCTGCCCGGAACTGACAGAGGCGGTCAATGTCAGGGCGATAACCGTGGTTGCCGAAGCCTGCCGCGCCAGGGGTATAAGGCTAATTTTTTCTTCTTCTTGTTCCGTATATGGCCAGTCGGAGAAAGAGGCCGATGAGAAAAGCAGCCTTAAGCCGCTGACCGTATATGCCAAATCAAAGGTCAAGGCAGAAAAGATGCTTAATGGGCTTGCCACTGCCAAATGGTCACCGGTCATACTGCGTAACGGGACGCTCTTCGGGTATTCCCCGAGGATGCGCTTTGACCTGGTGGTAAACATCATGAGCCTGTATTGCGCGCTTTATAACGAGATAAAGATATTCGGAAAAGGCAACCAGTGGCGGCCTTTCCTGCATGTAACTGATTGTGCCAGGGCGATTATCCATTTTGCCGAAAAGAAAAACCTGCGTTATCGTTGCTATAACATCAGCCATGAAAACCTGCAGGTTTCTGATCTGATAGAGATATTCAAACGCATAAACCCGAAACTCACGGTCAGCCATATTAAGAACGTAAGCAATGAGGAGCGTGACTACCGCGTCTCTACCAGGCGTATGTTAGAAGAGGGATTTCGTACCCGGGTAAGCGTGGCCTACGGGGCAGAAGAGATAGTCGATGCCATTATCAGCGGGCTCATCCAGGATCCCGAATCCATTTATTATCGCAACGTCAAATGGCTGAAGGAGCTTACCGAGATAGGGACCAAGGAGCACAAGGAGATTGTTGCGTTGATGGAGACCCTGGCGCGCGTGCACGCCCTCCATTAAGCAAAGAGAAAGGCGGTCAAATTGTTGAAGATAATCATTATCGGAGCAGGCGGACATGGCAGTGAAGTCCACGCCTACCTGCGCAGCATGATGGCGCAAGGCCGTGATATGGAGATTTGCGGGTTTGTTGATGAAAACCGGAGGACTTCGAGCTGGTTGGGCACTAAGGTCATCGGTGATTTTCAGAGTCTCAAAAAACACCTGCTTGCTAATAAGGACACTGCTTTTCATTACATTACCGCAACCGGTGATAATGCGACACGGCAGCAGATGGTAGAAAAGATAAAATCCCTGCGGCTCGGCAATCTGTCCGCTTTTACCCTTAAGTATCCGGATGTTTTTGTAGGCGATTACGTAGAGGTAGACGAAGGAACCTGTTTAGCGCCTGGCAGCATTATAACTACAAGGGTAACAATCGGCTCCCATTGTATAGTCAATGTCAATGCCTCGGTTTCGCATGACTGCCGCGTGTCTGACTTCGTAAACATAAACCCGCAAGCCGTAATCTGCGGGAACGTTACGTTGGGGCGCGCCTCTTATATCGGGGCAGGCGCAATTGTTATCGATAAGGTAAAAATCGGGACAGGTACCATAATCGGAGCAGGCAGCCTGGTTATCAAGGATATCCCTGCGCATGTAGTGGCAGTAGGCTCGCCAGCCAAGATAATCAAGAGGATAAAAAATTAAAAACCCGTTATGGATAAGCAGTTGCCTTTAATCAGTTTTGTCGTTCCCTGTTACAATTATGCAAGGTTTTTAGCCGAGTGCCTGGAAAGCATTCTCGGTCAGGAGGGCGGCTTCGAGTCGGAAGTCATTGCCATTGATGACGGCTCAAACGACAATACCCAGGAAATCCTACGTAGTTTCCGGGATGCGCGGCTCTCCGTAATAACGCACAAGCATAACCAGGGGCATATCGCCACAGTCACAGAAGGGTTGCTTAAGGCAAAGGGAGAATTCATCAGCCGCATAGACCCGGATGACCGCCTGCGGCCTTATTTTCTTAAAGAGACAGTAGATAAATTTTACCGTTACCCGGAAGTAGCGCTGGTATATGGGGACGCTGCACATATAAACGAGCAGGGCCAGGTTATGTCAGTGCACACCAGGGCCTTCTCGGTACATGGGGGCAGGGATTATAAGGGGAGTGATTTCATAAAGTTGCTTGAGGATAACTTTATCTGCTCGCCTACCGTAATCGCAAGGAGCAGTGCCTGGAAAAAGGCCCTCCCTGTGCCGTCCGGTCTGGCATTCCACGACTGGTATTTTAACCTGATGATCGCCAGGGAGCACGACGTATATTATATAGATAAGCCGCTTGCCGAATACAGGATTCATGCCGACAACCATCATAGCCTGGCGGTAAGGGATAAGACGATTGAGCCTTCGATCTTCTGGCTGCTTGATTCGATCTTCAGCCAGAAGGAAAAAGACAACCGCCTGCAGCAAGAGAAGATGCGCTCTAAGGGAAGGATATATGCCAGTCAGTATTTTAACCTGGCAAACATATATTTCGGCTTCTCCATGCTTGGGGATGCCAGGCGTTGTTATCTGCGGGTACTAAGATACTCTCCCCGCTATATATTCAAGGCAGGGTTGTTGCGTTATCTTGCCGCCACTTTTATCGGCCTTAAAGCCTATAATATCCTGAAGGCAGGGCTAAAAAAGAAGGATAATCCTACGTGCCTGCAATAGATAAGGATTTGCGGCAAAAAGGGTATTTTTTGGCGATGGGCTTTTTAGCGTCGATAGCCCTGCTGGCAGTATTATTCTTCTTCTATTATTTTCTTATCCGCCTCTATTTTCCTTATGATATCCGCCGCTATGAAACCTATATCGCCTACAATGCTAAATTGTTCGTGGATACGGGCCTGTTGTACCGCAACCCTTGCGTTTATCCATACCTGTTGAACATATACACTCCGCTGTATTATCTGTTTTCGGCCTTCTTTTATAAGGTATTGAGCCTTAATGGTTTTTTATCCATGGTCATTCTATGCCGGGCACTCACCTTTTGCATTAGTGTCGGCTGTTCGGTTTTGATTTATTCAATCAGCCGCAGGCTTAAAGCAGATATGATTACCGCCGTATTGGCCGGTTTGCTGTTTTTGGGTAATCCCGCGCTTTTGGCATTTGGCCCGGTTGCGCGCGTAGATTTACTGGCGCTAGCGTTCAGCCTATTTGCTTTATATGTGATTACGGGTCCGCATACCCGCAGCCAGATATATGTCGCTTGCTTGTTCTGCCTGGCTTCTTTTTACGCGAAGCAATCTTATGTGTCGCTCTTTATAGCTATACTTATTTGTTTGTTACTGGAGCGCAGATTAAAAGATGCCTTTTCTTTTAGTGCCTCTTACCTTGGCTTCGGAATAGCTATATTCATGCTCTTGAACATCCGTACGCACGGGCTATTCTTTATGAATACGGTAGCCAGTTTGTCCGGTATAGTCAGGGAGCCGCAGTCTTTGGCCCGGGTAGGGGCAGGAGACGGCTGGATGATCATTTCGCCTTTAGCACTGGCAGCGGCACAAATAGTCTCAGTAGAGAAAAAGAACAATACCGTTAATATCTATTTTTTTATTTCAGCCGCAATAGGCGTTTGTTCTTTGTATAACCGCGGCGCAGGGGTAAACTATTTCCTGGAGATTGTCGCCGTATCCAGCCTGCTCGGCGCAACGTATCTATCCCGCTTGAGCCGGGCAAGGAATAAGCTGCCTTTGATCCTGTCTGTCCTACTGATTGTGTTTCCTTATTTAAGATACGAGGTAGCTTTTTTGCGCGGCAGGTTTAGAGAGGATGTTGTTTTGTTAAGGCCTGCCAAGGACGCTTTATTAGGCAGGTTGAACCGCAGCGCCTCCGGGTTTGTTTTATGCAACTGGGATACGGATATAGCCGTAAGGTCAGGCAGGCCCCTGGTCATGAATGATTGGCCTATGTTTGAAGGATTGATAAATAAAGGCATATGCAAGGCCTGCGATATAGTAAGTATGATAGGCAGGGGCGGGTTCGATTATATAGTATTTAACCACACTGAATGCCCGGGTTCCATAGATTGGGGGTCTTCGGCTTTGGCGGGGGAGATAAACAGGAAGTATATTTTAGAATATAAGGACAGTATTTTTTACATTTTTGTGCCTGTAGGAAAAACTAGGAATGCGCATATTACAGATTAGCTGCAGTTATTTTCCGCAAACCGTAGGCGGAACAGAGGTATATGTCCAGGGTCTTTCTAAAGAGTTGTTGGCCAGGGGGCACCAGGTTTTTATTTCTTATGTAACCGATTTCATTGAAGCCCTGGGGCCAAAGATTAAGACAAGGGAATATCTGTTTGAGGCTGTCCCCATATTCGTCATAGAAGAGAATGCTTATGGAAGGAAGACCAGAGATCTATATTATTGGCAGGAAAACCCCGAATTCAGCAGGGTTTTTGCCGAATATATCCGAAGGATTAATCCGGACATCGTCCATTTCCATCACTATTCTCCTGCCGCGGTCATTCTCCAGATGCGTATGCTCAAGCAGCGCAATATACCCATAGTGATGACGTATCATACCCCTATGATGACCTGTGGCCGCGGTGATATGCTTTATTTAGGCAGGTCAGCCTGTACTGGCAGGCTTGATTACGGCCGATGCCTGTTTTGTGCTCAAAGAGGCAGCGGCATACCGCCGTTTCTAGCCGCTCTCTGGTCCGGCTTACCGGAAGGATTATCCAGGTCTATAAGCGGTTTTATTTGTAAGGCCGGTTTTGCTTCGAGGTTTACCACCTGGCTTGAATTTCCCTGGATGACCAGAAAGCGCATCGAGGCATGGAAAAGCGGATTCCCGCTGGTAGATCATTTTGTTGCGGTATCCGAATGGGTAGAGGGAGTGTTTGTTTCCAATGACGTACCGAAGGAACGGATAACACTTTCTCGCCAGGGGCTTTCTGAACTGCCGCAGGCCCTTAGGAAAAAGGAAAGGACGGATAAATTACGGATGGGGTATCTGGGCAGGGTACATTACGTAAAAGGCCTGGATATATTGCTCAAGGCTATGCGTATCCTGGCCGATTGTCCGGATATAGAGTTATACATATACGGCATTGCCGATGATAGAAAATCGCTCATTTATCAGCGGAAACTGGTTAATGATAGCAGGCATGACCCAAGGATAAAATGGATGGGTCTCCTTAAGGAAGAAGATAAATTCCGTGCGCTTTCAGAACTTGATGTTCTGGTTATCCCTTCGCGCTGGCTGGAATCCGGTCCGTTGGCTTTACTGGAGGCCTGGGCAACAGCTACGCCGGCAATCGCAAGCGATGAGGGGAGTTTGGGCGAGCTGATAAAAGATGGACAGGGAGGCATACTTTTTGATTCAGGAAACCCCGTAGTTTTGGCAGAGAAGATTGCGCAGGTCCGTAATCAGCCCGGGTTGCTTGAGGCTTTGGCAGCGGCAATCCCGCCGGTAAGGACGATGCGTCAGGTCTGCGACGATATGGAAGTCATATATAAAAAATATCATAGCTCTTAACAGCCGATAAGGCAGGGAAGGGGAAAAATGAATAAAGCATTCTGTAAGTCGAAATGGCGTAATATGGGCGTCCACAGTTTGATGAAGATGCTCTGGGTACTAGGCTGTGCCATGACATTCTCCGGAATAGCGGGGTTTTTATTTCCAGATCTTGTTTTCCGCATTTTAGTAATACCTCTGGCTGTTTTGTTTTCCCAGATAGGAAGAATCAGGTTCTGGCTTACCCCGCATCTTGTTTATGCGGAATGGATAAGGACAGGCATATTTTCATTGACCCTTATGGGCGTTTTGTTATTGGTTTTTGTGTTTATCTGGCGCAGAATAGAGAATGAATCAGGGGAATGTTTTCCGCAGCAGCCTTTGACGCAACATAAACAGAAAGAGCCGGGTTTCTACCTGGTGGCACTTGGGCTGATTATCCTTTTAGGTGCTTGCCTTAGGCTGGTGAACATGAACCAGAGCCTCTGGAATGACGAGATACAGTCGGTAATCAGTTTTATCCATCCTTTCAAATTCTGGCGTTATCTTGAGCTGGGAGACCACTGGCTGAATACCTTCCTTGGTTATATAACCATTCCTTTTCTGGGAGAAAGCGAGTTTAGTTTAAGGTTGCCGGAGTTCCTTATGGGCGTTATTACCATACCGGTTATCTATTGGTTTGCCAGGGATTTTCTTTCGGCGAAGGTAGGCATATTGGCGGCATTTCTCCTTTCGGTTTCAGTATTCCATATCAGGCATTCAAACGAGGCAGCCAGGGGGTATACGGCACTTGTCCTGTTTACTTTGTTGTCTTCTTATTTCTTTTTGAGGCTTATCACCGACAGGTACCCGGACAAAAGAAGGCAGGACAGATTATTCTTATGCATATTCACCGCTCTTGGGGCATTAAGCCACTTTTATTATATCTGGACTGTAATGGCCCAGGTCCTTACCATATTGAGCACCTTTGTCATAGAAAGGTTCTTCAGGAAGGAACAGGCGGTCAGGTTTAGAAGCTACACCATGAGTAACCTTTTGGCCATAATCATATTTGGTTACCTTATTTCCTTGCTGATCATAGGCCCTAATTTCCTGCGGGGTCTTCTGGATTCATACTGGAATTTCAAGTGGGCAGGCAAGGCCATATCCTTTGAAACCGTGGGCATGCTTTTTACGGGAAAGCGGACTTTTAGCTACGGCCTGATTTTCTCCATCCTGGCCATAACCACGCTGATTGCCCTATGGAAGCTTAGGCGCTATACGTTGGCAAAATACCTGTTCTTTCTGACCGTGCTGCCTATGGTGATAGTGAAGCTGGTAATGAAGGTTACCTTCACCCGCTATTTTATCTTCATGCTTCCTATATTACTGGTGCTGTTGGCTTACACGATAGTCCTGATCGCCGATGCCATAAAAGAAAAAACTCTAAGGATATTTGTCTTATTGGCGCTGGTGGGAATATTCACCTTCCTGCAGCTGGATTCTTTGATGATTTATTATCAGCACAGGAATTCCGGCAGCGAGGATTGCCGTTTATTGGGCAGGACCGTAGATTCCCTGGCCCAAGGGAATGATACGGTGGCAGCCATAGGATTGGGGAATGAAACAGTGCAGTATTATATAAAAAAACACAAGGTATTGCTTCTGGATAACCAGTATGAGCTTTTAAATCTGGTCCGGGATACCAAAGGCAGGGTGTGGGTCGTGGTTAAATTCGCCGAGTTTCTGCCGTTGTTCTATGAGCAATTCAGGGTTTTCCGGTATATCCAGGAGCATTTTGTATTTTTCCGGGAGTTTTCCGGGGAGGTCTTCAGCATAAGCCTTTACGTAAGCAAAAATTAAACCGGGGTTCCCTACTTTTAGCGCAGAATGCATTCTAAACCGAACGTATGTTTTATCATCTATGCCAATCCGGACAATTATCCTCCGATAATCAATGCGGTAAAGATATTGTCCGAGCATCTTAATATAATACTGATTTGCCGTAATCAGAATGACCCAAGAATAACCTACCCCGAGAATGTCAGGGTCTTGCGCCTCGGTAGACTTGAAAGCGCCAAGGATAAACAGAATAAATTCTGGTTTTTTAAGCTGAGCGAATTTTTCGCTTTTACCTTCAGAGCGGTCTTATATGCATGGCGTTATCGCTGCCGTCTTATCTATGCCAACGATGCATACGGTTTCATGGCTGGTTTGCTTGCCAGCAGAATCGGCCCGAGGAGAAATATTATATACCATAATCACGACTTTATAATTTACTCCCGTTATATCGGTCTGCGCAATATTATCAGATATTTCGGCCTTAGGTTAGCGCGCTTTAACGATGCCGTGGTTTTTCCCTCTTCCTTTAGGATGAGATATTTCCGCAGGTATGCCAGATTAAAAAAATCCATATTTGTCGTAATGAACACCCCGCTATTGGTTAAAGAGCCTCCGGTGTCCAAATGGCAGGCGTTATTGAAGGCAAGAGGTTTTAATCCAGTAAACAAAGTAATTCTTTATCAGGGACAGTTTATAGGAAAAGGGGTTTGTTTAGCAGAGGTCTTGCAATCGGTACCCCTGTGGCGAGAAGATGTGTTGTTGGCGATAATAGGTGATATAGACCAGGATTACAGGCAGACACTGGAATCGGAAATCGAGGAATTAGGTTTAGAGAGCAGAGTTATCTTTCTGCCTTGCGTAGCATACCCGGAAATACTCAATTATGCATCCGGAGCTCATTTGGGCCTTGCTTTAAGAAAGCATGAGGATATCAATGCGCGTTTCCTTGCTGGTGCCTCTAATAAAATCTTTGAATACATGGCGTTAGGCATCCCTGCCTTGGTGAACGATTCCTTGGATTTTCGTTTGCTCTTTAAGGACACGCCATGCGTCTATTTTTCCCGTCAAGAATCTGTCCGGGATATAGCCGGCATTGTCAACGCAAGTTTAACTGAGCAAGCGGAATATGCTGCAAAAAAACAGGCTTGCCTGAAAGCACATAGAGAGAAATTCAACTATGAAAGCCAGTTTGCGGCGCTGCAAGAATTCATACTAAGGAAGGCGTTAGGATGAAGGTATCCTTGATTTACCTAGAGCCATTAGATAACGAGCCTATGGGGCTTCTCTATATAGGAACTGTCCTGCAGGCAAAGGGGCATGACGTAATGTTACAGGGGTTTAGGCGGCATAATCCCGAGGATGTGCTCGCCAGGCAAATAAAGGAATTTTATCCCGATGTCGTCGGCTTAAGCGTAACTTCTGCGTTGGCAGGGAAAGCCAAGGCAATCTCAAGATTCATAAAATCAAAATTTCCATTTATTACTATTATCGCCGGCGGGCCGCATCCTACCATTTTGCCGCAAGATATGCTTGAGGATTCAGCCATCGATATATGCGTTATCGGAGAAGGCGAAGAGACTATTGTCACGTTGTGTCAAAGGTTGTCTTTGAAGTCCTCTTTTGAGGAAGTAAAGGGAATAGCTTTCTTGAAAGAGGGTAGACTAATCGTAACTGAAGTCGCGGATTTCATCGCGGATATGGATAAACTGCCTTTCGTGAATAGGGAACTTCTGCCTAAAGATGTCATTTACGGCAGGGCAGGGTATCCGGTGACAAACCCGTGCATGTTGATGATGACCGTGCGCGGTTGCCCTTACCAGTGCTCTTTCTGCCAGCCCACAGTTGAAAGGATATTCGGCAGGAGGGTCAGAAGGCGCTCTGCGGATAACGTTGTGGAGGAGATGGTAGAGCTTAAAAAAAGATACGGTATAAAGGGATTATGGATAAACGACGATACGTTTTTATTCGATTCGCTCTGGACCAACAGATTCTGCGATTTATTATTAGAAAGGGATTTGGATATAGACTGGTATACCAACGGCAGGATCAATAACGTAGAGCCACGGCTGTTATCGAAGATGGTCAAGGCCGGCTGCGTAGGCATAGTCTTGACCCCGGAAACCGGAAGCCAAAGAATAAGGAATGAGGTTTTGAATAAAGGCGTAACCGATACCCAGGTGCTTACGGCCTACCGGATATGCCATGAGATAGGGCTTCCTGCTCAGGCAAACATAATGCTGGCATCTCCTACCGAGACTTCCCGGGAGCTTGCCTCATCCCTTTCTCTTATAAAAATGATACAGCCGCATTTTATGAATTTTTCTTATACTACGGCTTTACCCGGAACATACCTGTACCAGAAGTATAGCGCGGATATAGGAGTTTCCGGTTATTATAAGGATTATTCGGATTATGACATAGGCAGATTTAAGAGGTTAGGCTGTGATATCGGTGAAAAAGAGATATGCAGGGCATGGAATTTTTTCAAGGCCAGATACGCCAATGGTTCATTTTCCAACCGCGCCAGGCATTTTCTGCGCTATCCTTATTTCAGGAAAATAATACTCAGGAGATGGAAGAGTCTTATATTCAGCAGGCATCCGAAATTCAGGCATCTGTTATACGATATCTGTGCCATATTGCTGGGTATACCTATTTATATAATAAACAGAGGCATCTATACCAGCAGCCTGGAGAAAGAGGCGCTTGTCAAATACAGGGAGAATAGGCAAGGATGAAAGTCAGCATTTCCGTAGGTGGCAGGTTCCATGCCTTCCATCTGGCTAATCAGCTGGAGGGGCGCGGATTTCTTCAGAGGGTATTCACCTCTTATCCTTATTCAAGGTTAAAGGATTGCGGGGTAGGCCGGGATAAAATCACCAGCCTCGTTTTAAAAGAGGTCATCGAAAGAGGTTCTTCGCGCATCCCTCTTATCGGTAATCGGCGCCTTGCTTACTATGCGGCTTGTGTTTTTGACCGACAGGTAAGCCGTTTGGTTAAGCCATGCGATTTGTTTGTAGGCTGGTCAGGTTTTTCTTTGTTTACTGCTAGGTGCATAAAGAAAAGCTTTCCGGCCAAGATAATAATCGAGCGCGGCTCATTCCACATAAAAGAGCAGCGCGATATATTAAAAAAAGAGGCCGACAGGCTCGGGATAACCGTTAGCCTGCCTGACCCCAAAATCGTGGACAAGGAGTTGCAGGAGTACGGGATCGCGGATTACATCAGCGTTCCTTCTTCCGTTGCCAGAGAGTCATTCATCAAGCACGGATTTGATGCGGCAAGATTAATCCAGACTGCGCTGGGGGTGGACACCGACCTTTTCAGTCCGGCACCTAAACAGGACAGTGTCTTTAGGGTAATCACGGTAGGGCTTGATGTGCGTAAAGGCACCCATCACCTGCTTGAATTAGCAAGGCATCCGCAGGCGCAGAAAATAGAATTCTGGCTTATCGGCAGGCCCAGCCGCGATTTGAAACCATTGCTGAAAACACAATCATCAAACGTGAAGTACCTGGGGACATTGCCGCACGCAAGGCTTTCCGAGTATTACACGCAGGGTTCTGTTTTTATCCTGCCTTCTATTGAGGATGGTTTTGGTATGGCGGTTTTGGAGGCAATGGCCTGCGGGCTGCCGGTGATTTGTTCCGATAAGGCAGGGGCAAAAGATATTACCCGGCAAAATACCGATGGTTTTGTCTTTAACGCAGGCGATATTCAGGCCCTCAAAGAAAATCTGCTGAAACTTTACGAAAATCCCGGAATGGCAAGGGAAATGGGCAGAAATGCCAGGGCCAACGTAGAAAATAATTTTACCTGGTCCCATTACGGAAAGAGGATAGTGGATGCTTATAGTAAAATATTGGGCGCATAGGTTAGAAGCAATATATTATATGCAGCGATTGTTAAAAAGCCTGCCTGCCGGCAGGCAGGGAGAACTTTAGAATGCGCGGAAGGGCATGGTTATTCTTGATGGCGATGCTCGGTGCCTGGGGTTATCTATGGTTTACCAGGCCGAAAGAGGCCCCGAACATCGAAGTGGTCATCGCCTCCATTCTTTATCTTCTCTGCTGCATCCCATTTTTAATCTATATTTTCTCTTCGGAGCAGACAATACCTTACCTGCCCATTTTCTCGCTATTCTATTTTTCCTATTACGGTATGCTTGTTTTTACCAATTATAAAGTCTTCCTTCCTTTTCCCGAAGAGGTTACCGTTAAAGTTCTGTATCTGGGCCTCTACGGGTATATCAGCCTGCTCTTGGGTTTTTACGGGCCCTTCGGGTTAATCGCGAAGAATCTCATGCCGCCTTTAAGTATTCCCTGGGACCCCAAGAAAGCAGAAAGGCTGGGTGTTTCTATAGGGCTACTCGGCATCATAGTTTTCTATTTGCAGATTGACAGAGGGTTTGTTTTTATCTCCGGAGGATTGACCTATTTTCTAACCGACCTCTCAAGGTTGGGCATAGCCATACTTTTTCTTTTGCAGCTGCAGGGAAAGCTTAATTTTAAGCTAAGGGTATTTCTTTGGCTGGTGCTCTTTACCCCCAGGATATTGATTGCCTTGAGTACGGGCGCCACCATGTACATTGTTTCAGACTTATTGATTTTATTCTTCCTGTATATATTCCAGCGCCGCAAGGTCCCCTGGGTCCAGATGGCAATAGCAGGTGTAGTGTTTCTTGCCATATTCGGAGCTAGGGATGACTTCAGAACCTTGACCTGGGCAAACCCCGACTATGCAATGGGCAAGTCTAACCCGGCGAAAAAGGCAATTTTGTATTTAACGCTGATTAAGGACCGTGCCTTTCGGCCCCAGGAAGAGAAGCAAGTCAGCGATGATTACCTTAAGCTTTCCAGCAGGGCAGACTCCCTGGTTACGTTTATCAGGGTCGCCCAGCTTACCCCGGACATAATACCCTATTGGGGGGGCTATACCTACGGCACCTTATTGCCGAGCCTTATCCCAAGGTTCCTTTATCCGAATAAGCCGCAGAAAATGCTCGGACAGGAATTCGGGCACCGTTACGGATTTCTTACTCTCGAAGATACATCAACTTCTTATAACCTTGCGGCTATAGTCGAGATGTACGTGAACTTTGGCGATGCCGGAGTAATCGTCGGTATGTTCCTGCTTGGCTGTATCATGCGGGCGCTCTACGCCTTACTTAATCATTCGCGTTCAGGGGAAGGGGGAATCGTCATCTGCGCAGTCATATTCTATAGCCTCGCTAACCTGGACGGTGATTTTTCCCTTTTTTTCGGCAACACCATACAGTACATAATACTGTTTTACTTAATCATAAAGAATAATATCATGCGCAAGCCTATAAACCTGGAAGCGGAGTCCGGCGTAAGGTAGTGTGTCATGTTTTTGGCGGGATGTCGCTAAACGATGAGTTTATGCCGGCTGGATAGGAATTGTTCTTCATGTGCGGGATAGCGGGAATAAAAACAGAGAAGATAGTTGAGCTGAAATCTATTTTGCCGAGGATGATGGGCTGTATGTCCAGCCGCGGACCGGATTCGGCGGGAGAATATTTTACCGACGGATTATGCCTGGGGCATTTACGGCTTAAAATAATCGACCTTTCCAGTGCGGCAGACCAGCCCATGTCCAACGAGGACGGCAATATCCTGATAGTTTACAACGGAGAGATATATAATTATCAACAGCTGCGCCGGGAATTAGAGGTAAGGGGCCATATTTTCAAAAGCCGTTGTGATACCGAGACAATCATACACGCCTATGAAGAGTGGGGTACGGAGTGCCTGGCTAGATTAAGAGGTATGTTTGCCTTCGCGATATGGGACGCCGCCAGAAACAGGCTTTTTCTTGCCAGGGACAGGCTGGGTATAAAGCCGCTTTATTATATGGATAGGGGGGGGGTTTTTATTTTTGCTTCACAGGTAAGGTCTATTTTAGCCAGCGGCCTGGCTCCCAAGGATTTAAACAGGCAGGGCCTGGAGTCTTTTCTTTTCTTCGGGGGCGTAAAAGAGCCATGGACCATGGTTGAGGGAGTATATTCCCTTAAGCCGGGGCATTACCTAATTTATGAGTCAGGAAAAGCGGTTATTAAGAAATACTGGGATGCAATCAGGCAAGCCCAGGCAAGGGTTGGTCTGGACAGGGAAGAGATAGCCGCGGAATTCAAATCATTGCTTACGGAAAGCATAAAATTGCACCTGATAAGCGACGTTGAGTTAGGCATTTTCTTAAGCGGCGGCATAGATTCTTCTTCTATCGTGAGCGTAGCCTCCGGATATACCGATAGGATCAGGACGGTTTCAATGGTGTTCGGTGAAAAGAGGTTTGATGAATCAAACTATTCCAGGTCCGTCGCCTGCAAATACAATACGCGGCATCAGGAGTTGGCGCTTACGGCCGAGGACGTAATAGACAACATTGATTCCTGCCTGGGGGCTATGGACCAGCCTACGTTTGACGGGATCAATACCTATTTTATATGCCGTCAGGCCAAAAAGGCAGGCCTAGTCGTATCTTTATCCGGTCTTGGAGCGGACGAACTATTCTCGGCGTATCCGACCTTCGGCTATGCTTTTTTCCTGGAAAAATGTGCTTTACTTAACGATTCTTCTCCGGCCTGGTTTAAGCGCATGACGGCGTCTATGTTTGAGCTTTCGAATGACCCTCGCGCAGCTAAGATCCTGGCTTTTCTGGAAAAGGATTATCCGGGAAAAGACCCGTATTTCCTGACAAGGCTGTTATTTTCAGGTAGACAAATACGCGCCATACTGGGGATCGATAAACTTTACGACACGGGCGTTTTAGCCGAAACAGAAAATTTAGACGGTCTGGATAGCGTAAACAGGATTTCATGCTTAGAGCTGACTAATTATATGTCCGATATACTTCTTCGGGATACTGATTTTATGAGTATGTCTTTCCCGCTTGAAGTAAGGGTACCTTTTTTGGACCACCGGCTGGTAGAATTTATGCTTTCTTTGCCGGGTAACCTCAAGAGGGATAAAAGGGTCCCCAAGCGCCTGCTCCTGGAGAGCCTTGATAACCCTCTGCCGGAGGCGGTCTGGAAGAGGCCGAAAATGGGTTTTGTTTTGCCTTTTGATGCCTGGTTAAGGGACAGCTTGAAGCAGAAGGTCCAGCGTTCATTTGAGGAGGATATCCCCGCGCTCGACGGTATAATTAACAAGAAGGCGGCTTGGGACGTTTGGAACGGTTTTTGCGCAAAGAGGATCTACTGGCAGAAGCCGTGGGCTATCTACGTGCTGAAAAAATGGCTTGAGAATTATTTGCTATGAAAATATTACAGGTAATACCCAGTCTGGACCCAGGTTTCGGAGGCCCCACCTACGCTACGTTGGGCATGGCAATGGCTTTAGCCAAGGCAGGACAGGAGGTATCTATTTATACGACCGATGCCGGCGTAAAATCATGGCATAGCGTAAGGCCCTTCGCCGCTTCTGATTTGAAGGGGGTTGAGTTACGTTATTTTCCCTTTCAGATCCTTCGGCATTATAAATTCTCTTATCCGCTGGCTTCGGCCTTAAGCAGGGGCATACCCGCTTTTAATATCGTGCACGTACATTCCTTATTCCAGTTTTCCACGCTTGCGGCATCTTTCTATTGCCGCAAATACAAAAAGCCCTACATGCTCAGGCCGCTTGGGCAATTAGACCCGTATCTTTTGAAAAGGCACGCTGCTCTCAAAGGTATTTACATGAGCCTTTTTGAGAATAGAAATATAAATACCTGCTCCGCCCTTCATTTTACCGCGGAAAGGGAAAAAGAATTAGCATGCGGTTTTTTGCCTAAAACAGCGAAGGCGCTGGTTATCCCCCTGGGTATATCCGGCGATGAATTCGGCAAACCCATTGCTTACGGCCTTTTCCGTAAAAAATATCCGGCGCTTGAAGGTAAACAGATAATCCTTTTTTTAGGCCGCATCAGCTTTAAAAAGGGGCTGGATATACTGATAAAGGCCTTTGCCGACGTTTCCCGCAAGCGTAAAGGTGTGGCCCTGGTCATTGCCGGTCCTGACGATGAGGGTTTTGGCAGAAAGGTAAAATCCTGGGTTAAAAAAGAAGGCCTGCAGGATGACGTCGTATTTACCGGCATGTTGCGCGGCCAAGAGCGGCTCGCAGCGATGAAAGACAGCGATGTCTTTGTGCTTGCCTCTTACAGTGAAAACTTCGGCCTGGCGGTAATAGAGGCTTTGGCAATGGGCCTGTCCGTAGTGATATCGGATAAAGTAAATATATATAAGGAAATAGAGCAGGCCAATGCCGGGGTAATAGTCAGAAATGACCCTGCGCAGTTATCCTCGGCAATAATGAAGCTCCTTGAAGGTGAGGATTTACGCAGGCAACTGGCTGCTAACGGCAGGAGGCTTGTCAGGGAGCGTTTTGATTGGGATATCGTGGCAGCTCAGCTGATAGCCGCTTATAAGGAAATACTGAACCTGTCATGAAAACACCTTTGACCTGCATAGTACTGACTTATAACGAGGAAAAAAATATCCGCCGGTGCCTGGAGAGCGTTTATGGCTGGGCAGAGGAGATTATTGTCGTTGATTCCTTCAGCACCGATTCTACCGTATCCATTGCCAGGGAGTTTACGGATAAGGTATTCCAGCACGAATTTTCCACTCACACCCGGCAGTGGAATTGGGTTTTTTCCAACCTGGATATTTCCTGCGACTGGTGCCTGGTGCTTGATGCCGACCAGCACCTGAGCCTTGGCTTATGCGAAGAGATATCCTCTAACCTAAAGAAGCAAGAGCCGGGGATAAACGGTTATTATCTTATACGCAAGGAAATATTCTTAGGCAAATGGATAAGGTTCGGCGGCTATTACCCGAAATACCTGCTTAAACTCTTTAAGCCTTCCCTGGCAACCTGCGATGAGTCTGAGCTCGTAGACCACAGGTTTTACGTCTCTGGTCAGACCCGTAAGCTCAAGGCATATTTCATAGAAGAGAATAAAAAAGAAGAGACCATCGATTTTTGGCTGGAAAAACACCTGAGGTACGCCGCGTTGAAAGCAGAGGAAATAATTGAAAGAAATAAAGGCGCCCGCTGGCTGACCAGGCCCTCTTTATTCGGCAACCCAGACCAGAGGACCTTATGGCTGACGGACGTATATAACGGCCTTCCTCTCTGCATAAGGCCGGCATTGTATTTTTGCTGGCGTTATTTTTTCCTCTTGGGTTTTCTTGACGGAAGGATAGGATTTCTCTTTCATTTTCTCCAGGGTTTCTGGTATCGCCAGATGATAGATTTGAACATCAGGCGTATAAAGAGGGAAGCGGGATAGACCCCGCACCTTCTATACGTCAAGGAATTCCGAGACCGGAGCATTTTTAATATATTCGGATAGAAAGAAGGTGCGGGGTGTACATACTGGGGATAAATGCCTACCATCCTAATTCTTCGGCCTGTATCGTAAAGGACGGGCAACTCCTGGCGGCAGCGGAAGAGGAGCGTTTCTTGCGTATAAAGCATTGGGCAGGATTTCCCGCGCAGGCGATAAGATATTGTTTGCAGGAGGCGGGTATTGAAATCAGGGAGGTTGATTACATAGCCGTATCCAGGGATCCGCTCAAGCATTTCCATAAGAAGGTGCTGCTTGCCTTATACCGCAGGCTCCCGGCATCCGTGATAGGTTCAAGGCTCAAGAACATAGCCAGGATAAAGGGAATCAGGGATACACTTTGTTTAGAGTTCGGTATTGCGCCCGGCCTATTGAAGGCAAGGATATACAATATCGAACACCATTTAAGCCATATAGCCAGTAGTTTCCTGGTATCAGACCTTACCGAGTCCGGCGTACTGACCATTGACGCCATGGGCGATTTCGTAAGCACCATGTGGGGCAGGGGAAGGGAAAACCGGATAAAGATTTCGGGCCGGGTGGAATTCCCCCATTCTCTGGGTTTTCTTTACAGCGCAGCTACCCAATTCCTCGGTTTCCTAAAATTCGGTGACGAATTCAAGGTCATGGGTCTTGCCGCTTACGGGAACCCGGTTTTTGCGGATAATTTCAGGAAGATATTGAAGTTGGGCAAGGTAGGAGGATTCAAACTTGCTCGCGAATATTTCAATTTCTACTCGAAAGGCCTGGATATGCTCTGGGATGGCGAAGCGCCTAAGGCAGGGATACTTTATTCGGATAAATGGAAAGATGAGTTCGGAGAGGTCCGGCAGCCTTCGGATGCCCTCGAACAGAGGCACAAGGATATCGCCGCTTCATTGCAGGTTGTGTTAGAGGAAGCCTATTTTTATTTACTCGGAGAACTATACCGAAAGACGAAAATGGATAAATTGTGCCTGGCAGGAGGGGTGGCTTTGAATTGCGTGGCCAACGGCAAGATATTCGAGAGTACGCCGTTCAAACAGATGTATATCCAGCCCGCTGCCAATGACGCAGGTACCTGCATCGGGGCGGCATTTTACGTTTACAACCGGATATTGAAATATCCCAGGGGTTTTGTCATGCGCCACGCCTGCTGGGGCCCGGAATACAGCGATACCCAGATACAATCCGTACTGGAAAAAGGGCGGGTTAGATATACCAAGTTAACTAAACCGGAATTGGTCAAGGCCGTTGCCGTAGCCCTTGCCGAAGGCAATATCGTCGGCTGGTTCCAGGGCAGGATGGAGTGGGGTCCGCGGTCGCTCGGTAACCGCAGCATATTAGCCGATCCGCGTCGGGCCGATATGAAGGATATACTGAATGCCAGGGTAAAACACAGGGAGCCTTTCAGGCCGTTTGCCCCTTCGATATTGGAGGAATACATAGAGGAATATTTCGGCAGGAGCATCAGCTCTCCGTTTATGCTGGTATCATTGCCGGTAAAAAAAGAAAGGCTTGAGTTTATCGTCGCCTCAGCCCACGTTGACGGCAGTGCGCGCTTCCAGAGCGTTTCCAGAAAAGAAAATACGCTTTTCTGGGGCCTGATAGAAGAATTCCGTAAATTGACTGGAGTGCCGGCGTTGCTGAACACCTCTTTTAATGAAAACGAGCCTATTGTCTGCAGGCCGGAAGAAGCACTGGATTGTTTCCTGCGTACAAAAATGGACATTTTGGCCATAGGTAGCTATTTAATAAGAAAATGAAAATTACATTTATTGAGCCCCCTTCTTTAGACAGGAAGCCCGCGGTAGAAAGGGTCTTCGGCTGTACCTTCAGCCTTTATCCGATACCCAACATATTTTCATTGACCAGCGCCGCCCTACTGGAAAAATCGGGTTTTGAAGTGGTTTACATAGATATGGCTACGGAGAAATGGGGTCGCAAGAGGTTTGAGGATTTTCTTAAAAAGGACTCCAGCGAAGTCTACCTGCTGCATTCGGTAAACCTGTCTATCTCAAATGATTTACAGGCTCACGGATCATTGAGGAGTTTGCGCAAGGATGCTTTTATCTTATTTGCCGGCCCCGCGCCCACTTATTCACCGAAAGATTTCTTAAAGGATGAGAAGACCATCGTGGTAAGAGGGGAGCCGGAGGTTACCCTTCTTGAATTGATGACCTATCTGAATGCCGGAGGTAATGATTTCAGCAAGATAGCGGGCATAAGTTTCCTTAAAGGCCGGGAGATAATAGATAATTTTGCCCGGGCCCTTATCGAAAACCTGGATAGCCTTCCTTTTCCTGCGCGGCATTTATTGAAACGCAACCTGTATTATAACCCGAAGCTAAAAGGGATGCCTTTTACGGCTATGCAGACCTCGCGTAACTGTTCTTATTCCTGCATTTTTTGCGTTCCCAACTCCGGGAACTTTGCGCGGGAACTGGAATACCGCAGGTATAACCAAAATAAAAAGCCGCCGGTGCGTATGCGCAGTGCTGCCAACGTAGTCAGCGAGTTTGCCCTGCTTAAGAGTCAGGGGTACCGTTCGGTCAGTATAATCGATGACCAGTTCCTCTGGGATAATCAAAGGACCGGGGAAATATGTTCCGGCATAAAAGATATGGATATGGAATGGGGGTGCCTGGCCAGGGCAGACCACATAACAGAAGAGAATGCCTTGTTGCTTGCACAGGCAGGGTGTCGTTACGTGGACCTGGGGGTAGAATCGTTTGACCAGTCTGTCTTAGATGACGTGCGCAAGAACCTCAAAGTAGAAAAGATACCGGAGGCGGTAAGGATATTGAAAAAACAAAAAATTCTGGTAAAAATAAACCTTATTCTGGGGATATCGCCCTTGCAGACCCCCGGAGGGATAAAGCAGGATATACGCATGGCAAAGAAGCTGGATGTGGATGCAGTGATGTTTTCCATAGCTACTCCCTTTCCCGGTACCGAATTCTATTCGCGGGCAATCTCCAATAAATGGCTCTCGGGGGGAGGTTACCGTCCGGAAAGCGTGCAGAATAGGGCGATTATAGATTACCCGGCCCTTTCCAGCCGGCAGTTAAACCTGCTGGTAAAACAGGCGAACCTCTCGTTTTATTTCCGCCCCAGGATAATTATCAAGAATATCGGAAGGATTTTCAATCCTTTCTGGTTATGGCGCGCCCTTGTGGCCATGAGGAGGAAATTCTACTAAATGCGCATACTTTTTTTGACGACCAGGATACCTTTTTCTACGGTAGGAGGGGAGAGGCTGCGGCCGTTTTCTTTTATCAAATATCTTTCGCGCACAGCTAAAATCAAGGTTCTTTCGTTTTGCGAGTCAGAATCCGAGAAGAGCCGGCTTGTACGCTCAATCCTTCCCGGGGTCCAGGCAGAAGCAGTTGTCCTGCCCAGGTCCAAATCTTACGCCCAGTGTCTTTTAGGAGGGGCCCTCTCAGATAAGCCGCTGCAAGTCGCTTATTATCGCGATAGCCGAATGCAGAAGCTGGTTTCCGGAGAGCTGTCTTCGGGAAACTACGACATAATATTTTGTCATCTCTTGCGCATGGCTTCTTATGTCCAGCAGGTGCGCACAGTAAGGAAGGTGCTTGATTTCTGCGATGTACTTTCTTTACGTTACAGGATTGCCTGCGGCTTAAGGAAAGACTTTTTTAAGCCGGTAGAATTTTTGGAGGCCGGCCGGCTAAGGAAATACGAATCGGAGATCTCCCGTAAATTCGACGCTACTCTTATCTCTTCCGAGGTGGATAAACGTTATATGGAAGAAACTATGGGCATAAAAGGGTTGCGCGTCATTGAAAACGGGGTTGAGCCGGAGATGGTGAATAAAGAAAGGCCGCTGGCGGATGCGCGCAAGATTGTCCTTTTCGGGAACATGCGTACCTTTCATAATCGGGATGCGGCAGAGAATTTTTATATAAGGATATTCCCTTTAATCAAAGCCAGGTTTCCGGATGCACGCTTTGTGATAGTGGGCGCCAATATGCCGGTTTTTCTTAAGCGCATAGCCCTCAGGGATAGTGCGGTAAGCGTGTTTGCCGACGTAGAAGACATACATCCGTATGTAAAGGATGCGGCTGTTTCGGTAGCTCCGATGCGCCTGGCCTTCGGCATGCAGACCAAGATAGTGCAGTCCATGGCGTATGGCTTGCCGGTAGTGACTACTTCCTGCGGTTTGGGGGGGATGGCTGCCCAACCGGATAGGGATATACTTTTAGCGGATAGGCCCGAAGATTTTGCGCAAAAAGTGATTGCGTTGATGCAGGACGAAGACAAAAGGAGGCAATTAATCCGCAATGCCGATACCCTGATTAATGAGCGTTATCTATGGCCGAAGATCTGCCAGAGCCTAAACGATTGCCTGGAAGGATTATTAAGATGAGCGATGAGTTTAAGGGTTATTTTTTGAAAAGGCCGCTGGATTTCTTTCTGGCGCTTCTGGGTCTTGTCGTCAGTTCGCCTCTGTGGCTGTTGATTATTTTCTTTATTTACCTGGAAGATGGCAGGCCCATATTCTATGTACAGGACAGGGTGGGGCTCTCCGGCTCCATATTCAGAGCCCTTAAATTCCGCACCATGGGATACAGCAAGAGTGCCGGCCTATTGCCTAAATTACTCAGGACAAGCGCCTTCGATGAACTGCCCCAGCTGCTTAATATCTTAAAGGGCGAGATGTCGTTTGTGGGGCCTAGGCCGCTTATTCCGGCTGAGCTTGCCTACGACGATATAGCAAAAAAGAGGAGCATGGTTAAGCCCGGCCTGACAGGTGTATCCCAGGTTTATCTGTCTAAAAACGCCTCTATTTTAGAAAAGACGGAATGCGACCTTTGGTATGGAAGAAACCAGAGCTTCCTTTTTGATATACGCATTATTTTACAATCCTTCTGGATTAGCTTCCGGCGTAAATGGGATGATATCGCCAAATCCCCCCAAACCCAGGGACGGTTCTCAACTCGTTCTAAAGGTGTCCCTTTAGGGGGACAGTTTTAGTTCGGACTGAGAACCGTCCCTGAATTAGAGATGAGGATGACTACAGCCATATATGCGCGCAGAGCTTATGCCATCTGGCAGCAGGATGAATAGGTCGCTTACGGCGTGCTTTTCTCATCTGGTTATTGCACAGCGCACCCTGGTTAAAGCGGTGTCTTTTTTTCAGGTTCAACGGTAAACGTTACCGCTATTTTGTGCATAGATACAATTACGCGTTTAAAAATGAACGCAGCGTAGAGGTACCGCTTGTATGGGAGATTATCAAAGTATACCGCGGCAAACGCATACTTGAAATAGGCAATGTCCTGTCGCGTTATTTCCCGGTATCTCATGATGTGATAGATAAATACGAAAAGGCATCCGGCGTATTAAATGAGGATATCCTTGATTTTCATCCTCCGTGCAGGCATGACCTTATTGTAAACATTTCCACAATAGAGCATATAGGTTATGATGAAAGTCCGCGTGAGCCGGAAAGGGTTGCGCGTGCATTTATGCACATAAATACCTTCCTGGCTCCCTGCGGGGTATTAGTGGTTACCTTCCCGTTAGGATACAACCCGTACCTGGATGAATTATGGCGTCGGAATAAGCTTCTTTTTACCGAGCGATATGCTTTAAAAAGGGTGTCCTGGTATAATCTCTGGAAGCAGGTGCCCGCTGATTTTCCGGAGACGCCCGCCTACGATAAACCGTATTCTTTTGCCAACTGGCTGGCCATCGGTATATTACAGGCTTTTTAGCTTTAGGGCGTTAACTTTGTTTGACTTAAGCGTAAGCTTATGGCATACTTATGGTAGGAGAAGAGGGAAAGGGAGCGTAAAATGAAAAGAGTACCTTTTTATGCGTTAGGCGTGTTTTTATTCGGCTTTTGCCTGGTAGGTATGGCATTGGCCGCTAATCCTACCTCCGGTCAGGTAGCTTCGAATTCTGACCCGGGAACAGTGGATAATCCGCCCGTAGTTAGTGTACCGACCCCCGGTAATTCCGTAACCACTACTACTTATGCAACCACGGATTCCGATACCTTGAGTTACCGCGAGAATAAATTAAGCAAGGAACTCGGCCTTCAGGAAAACTTGAAGTTGTCCAACCTGGATTTTATAAAAGAAGAGATGGAAAAGACGCAGTCATCCGCAGAACCCGATAAGGCCGTCGATATAGGCAGCCAGTTGCAGGAAGACCGGCTGATCCTCAGCCAGCCCATACCGTTGTTAATGGAAGCCAGTTAAATAAATCCCCCCGTTTCTTGCCTTTTAGGAAGACCTTCTATCTATGACGAATATGCTTTTGTCTATGCTCTTTGCCTTCTTTTTGAGTTCGGCCATGATATTCGTTATCTCGGCGAAGCTTGCGATCAGGCGGTGTTGATTCGTCACGCCCATAAGCGAGATGGTCATAATGGGGAATTTCTTTATTGAGCCGTCACGGGCAACAGACTCTATGTATCCCCGCTCGCGGTCCTTTTGGTCATACAGGTTCTTTATCCGTTCGCCAAACTCGCGGATGATATAATCTGCGATTGCCTCGGCTTTCTGGGGGGTGGAGAGCAGGATAAAATCATCCCCTCCTTCGTGGCCGAGAAAATCACCGGGATTGCCTTTTTCTTTGATGGCGGATTTAAATATCTCCGCGGCAAGCTTTATGGTCTCATCGCCTTTGGATATGCCATATTTGTCATTAAAGGACTTGAAGTTATCCAGGTCGCAGTAAATAACCATGAATTTTTCCTGCGTTTTGATTTTGGCTTCCGTCATTTCCCTGATGACGAGGTTGCCCGGAAGCTTGGTGAGAGGATTGGCGTTTTCCGCACGCTCCTTCATCTTAACGAGTTCCTGAGCCATAAAATTAAAGGTAGAACCAAGCTCTTCGAGTTCGTCTCCCGTGTGGATAACGGTCCTTACGTTTAAGTCTCCTCCGGCAATAATCTTGGTCACCTCGTTTAATACCTTTACCGGGCCGATTACCGTCTTGGCAAGCATGTATCCAAGAAATATATTGGCCAGTATGATTAGCAGGATAGAAAAGAGCACCTGTTTGTATACATCCGCCAGTGCTTCAGAAATATTACTCAGGGGAAAACTTATTTTTACCGCATAAGGTAATTTCTTGTCAGGGTTACTCAATGCCAGGAATATGTTTAATTTGCGGCTGGCTTTGTCTATTTCCGGGACGAACAGTTTTCCGGAGCCGTCGTTTAAGTTCTCCAGTTCCTGGAGCCTATCCAGGTCTTTGAAGCCGACCGCAGAACCGATCAGCTGGTTGTCGGTGGAAGCCAGGATACTGCCTTGCCGGTCAAAAATGACTGCCTGCGGGATTATTTTTGCCGAGGCAAGGGTCTCCAGGTTGGATTGAAAATAATACGCCAACTCTTTGGGGTCCTGGTGTCTCAAGGCAGATTCAAGGTTGCTTTTGATGATGATACTGGCTAGGTTTGCCTGATAGGTATTATAACGGTTGATATTTGTAAGCTGGTTATTGAGCTGTATGAAAGTGAAGATACTGATGAGGATAATAGAGGCGACTATCAGTAAACCGGTAATGCGGTTCTGTAAGGTAAGCCGTGAAGAAAACATATCGAAATTTAGTCTATTATAAATAACCAGAACTGTCAACACATTCTGGAAGACTTCCTTTAACGCGGCTAGGCAGTATGCAGTAGTTAGTATGTAGGGTAAGCTCCGCCTATGTTTTTGTATTTTCCTACCTACTATTACTGCCTACTACCTACTCTATTTTTCGTCGCTATTCTCAGGCAATTTTATCTATTGACCGCGGGGCTGCTTTTGGTAAAATGAATCGACGGATAAAATGTTAAAAAACGCACTTAACTTCCTTAAGAAGACCCGCAGCGTGACAGCGACCATTTCGGCCGCGCTGATATTCTTCTTAGGATACAATACCTACCTGGTCGACCATTCCCTGGAGAACCTGAAGTTTGCCTTGAGCAAGGCGGAGAACATAAGAACCATAGAGGATGCCCAGAAACTGGCTCCCCTGCTCGATTATTCGCTTATCTCGGAAATTACCTCCGGCCGCATCCATCCGGGTAGTTTTACGAATATCGAGCTTGCCAAGGACATACTTACTAAGACCAAAACCGTATCCCAGGTCAATGACGCCAAATTCGTATTAAAGGAGGTCGTAATCAGGAGAGAGAAACAGAGGGCATGGTTTCTTTTCCTGCTTGACTCTGCCAATAAGATATTCCTTCCGGTTACGAAAAAATTCTCGCTCATAGCCATACAGGTCAAAGTAAAATACATCGAATACCGGATAAGCAAAGAAAAAAACAAAGCTGTCCTGCAGGAACAATATTACAAGTTAGCCTGTTTATATACACAGTTATCCAAATTTAACTTGGCGAAATTAAACTACCGTATGGCCATTTCGTTGGGCCCCGCAACAGAGTTAGCGAGAAAGGCGCGTTTTAATCTGGCCTGGAACGATAAAACCAGAGGCAATCTCGATGACTCCATGCGTCAATTCGAAGAGTTGGTAAAGACGAGCGCCAAGGACGAGCTGGATGTTTTAAGCCAGGTTCAGTTTGCCGATGTCCTGAATAAAAAGGGGGATTACCAAAGGGCAGTGGATATTTATGAGTACGTCGTTTCTTCAGGCCAGCCTGGGACAGAAATATCGAAAGCAGTTGCCTTTAAGGCAGGCTACAGCTATCTCTATGACTTGAAGGAATACGATAAAGCGAAAGAGACGTTCGATAAACTCAAGTCCATATCTAAAAATGAAGACCTGGGTAAGTTCATCGAGAATTCCGTTATGCCTTCGGTAGTAGCAGAGTACCGCAAGGGCGGATTTCTGCCTCTGGCAGAGGGCTACCGGACCTCCTCCGCAGAAAAATACCATGAGGCTATAAAGAATTTCGACAAGATAATTGAAATGAGCCCGGATGATGCGCTTTCTTTTGTCGGCAAGGCCCTGGCATACCTGTGGTTAAATGAACCGGGCAAAGCACTGGATTATGCCAGTAGGGCAGTCAGGCTTTTGCCTAATAACGAACTTGCCAGTGTGAATCTGGTCTATATATACATGAGATTGGGCATGTACGACGACGCCGTAAGGGAATCTAAGAGGCTCATCCTGGAAATACCCAATAGCGTCATCGGTTACTATAACTTAGGATACGCCGAGGTAATAAAGGGTCATCTGGAGAATGCGGTTGTTGCCTTTGGCCAGGCAATAAAATACAATCCCTATTTTGTGCCTGCTTACAATAATCTCGGCTGGTGCGAATGGAAATTAAAACATTCGGCAAGCGCGATCGAGGCCTTTGAGAAAGCGGTGCAAATCGACCCCCGGTTCTTCGACGCTGTCTTTAATCTGGCAGTTGCCTATAATCATATCGGCCGTTACGAAGACGCAGCTAAACTGTTTAAGAAAGTGCTGGAGATTAAACCGGATTATAAGGCGAAGTAGTCCGCCTTTTTAAAAAATGAAGACCGAGCGTATATTTAAGATTGCCCTGTTTGTTTGGCTGTTCCTTTTTTATTGTTTGGCATTTGCCCAACCGGATACCGCCTTAAGCGGCCGGGAAAAACGGGTGAGACTCGTGTTTTTCCATTCCTTGAATTGCAGCAAGTGCATCAGGTTGAAAAAGACGTTTATGCCGCAAATTGAACTGCAATTCAAAGGCAGGGTCATATTCGATTACCGGGACCTGGCGGATATGGAAAATTATAAACTGCTGCTTGCGCTCAAAGAAAAATTTCATCAGGCCCCAAGCAACGGCCTTCCTATTGTTTTCGTTGAAGGAAAATTTTTAAGCGGAGAGAATGACGTCCAAAGGGAATTGCCCGCGTTGCTTAATGCGGCATTGCGCAGTAAGGAAAACTTTGAGCTTACGGCTCTTAGCGGCCCGGACATCGTTAAAACATTCATGGGGTTCACGCCGCTTGCGGTTTCCTTTGCCGGGTTGATTGACGGGATTAACCCCTGCGCCTTCACCGTAATCGTTTTCTTCATTTCCTTCCTTTCCCTGCAGGGGTACCGCAGAAAGCAGCTTGTTTATATAGGCCTGTCCTTTATCTTGGCTGTTTTTGCCGCGTACCTGGCCATGGGCCTGGGGGCTTTTGCTTTCCTTTATCGGCTTACGCACTTTTGGATTGTGTCCAGGATAATGAACTTCCTCATCGGATTATTCAGTATCTCTTTAGGAATAGCCGCTGTCTACGATTACCTGAAATTTAAAAAGACCTCCAGGACCGATGAGTTGCTCCTGCAGCTTCCCGAGTCCATAAAGGAAAGAATACATAGGATAATAGGGCAGGAGTACAGGACAACCGATAAGAAGACAGAACCGCACAGGCACTTGAGCCGCTTGATAACCGCCTCTTTTGTTACGGGCTTTATTATTGCGGGTCTGGAGGCGGTCTGTACGGGTCAGACATACCTGCCTACCCTGGAGTTTATCCTTAAGACCACCAGTTTCCGCAGTCAGGCCGCGGCATATATCCTGCTCTATAATCTGATGTTTATCGTCCCGCTTCTGGCGGTGTTCATGTTCGCCCTTCTGGGGGTAACCAGCAACCAATTTTCGTCTTTCCTCAAAAAACACCTGCTTACGGTAAAGGCCCTGATGGCCCTGTTATTCCTGGCGTTGGGCCTGTTTATAATCTTCACTACATGAAAACCGTTTCTTTCATACTGATTTTTTTGTTCCTTTTTTCCTGCATCGGTTTATCCGCGGGAGAAAAAACAGGCCAGGGCGAAAGATATTCCTGGGATTTCGGCAAGGTCAAGAAGGGAGAGGTGTTGAGGCACGTATTTCTCCTGAAGAACAATTCCGACAGGACCATGCGCATAAAAGACATAACTACTTCCTGCGGCTGCGCGGTATCGAAAACAAGAAAGACCGTTCTTGCGCCGCAGGAAACGACCGATATAGAGGTATCTTTTGATACCTCCGATTATTCCGGAGATACCCGGCAGTTTATATACGTCCATTCGGATAGCCTTGATACCTCGGCTTCGCTCGGTATCAATAGTGAGCGTAATCGAACCATTGACAATCCCATTATAAGGTTTATAATAAAGGCCTACGTAATAAACTAATCATAATAAACCTTCATAAACTAAACGAGTGAGGTGGTTAAGATGTTTCTCTTGCACATCAGGATGCTGATACTTTTATCTATTCTTTTTGCCGTCGTTTATGCCGCGGTGGCGATGATTGCCGCGCACCTGGGGATAACCAATTTTTATTTTTATCTTGTGTTGTCTTTGGCAATCATGCTCATACAATATATGCTTGGGCCACTCATAGTAGAATGGACCATGCGCGTAAAATACGTAAAAAGGCAGGATTACCCGGAGTTATTCGATATGGTCACGGACCTGGCCCGTCGGGCAGGAATCCCGGTTCCGCGGATCGCCGTTGCCCAGATAGAGCTTCCCAATGCCTTTGCTTTCGGCCGCAGCATAAGGGATGGCCGCGTATGCGTTACCGCAGGTATTCTGAGACTGCTGAACAAGGACGAGTTAAAGTCGGTTTTGGGCCATGAATTAAGCCATCTTAAAAACCGGGACGTCTTGACCATTACGCTGCTATCGGTTATCCCGATGATTATGTACAGGATCGCCTGGCAGTTTCTATTTTACGGCCGCAGGCGCAACGAGAGGGGCTCTGGCAATACCGCCTTGATAGGGCTGGCCGCGTTTATATTTTATTTTATCACTAACCTGCTGGTCTTATATGCCTCCAGGATCAGGGAGTATTTTGCAGACGCAGGTTCAGTCAAGCTGGGATGTAAACCGCAAGACCTGGCCTCCAGTCTTTATAAGCTGGTCTATGGTGCAGCCAGGACAGACCGGGAATCCCTTAAGGAGGTGGAGGGGTTGAAGGCGTTTTTTATCAATGACCCCTCGCAGGCCATGAAGGAAGTAAGAGAGCTTAAACAGCTGGATATGGATAAGGACGGTTACATAGATGCCGCGGAACTGGCGGCTTTAAGGACTAAAGGTGTGCGTTTAGGCCTGGGGGATAAGCTTCTGGAGGTCTTAAGCACGCATCCGAACATGCTCAAGCGGATTAAAAAGCTTTCCGAATACAAGGTTTGATTTTTAGTTACCTGTCATATAGTTATTTTTGACTTCTGCGTTACCCGCCACAAGATATTAGCTTCTTCATATCTATTAAATGAAGGATAAAGTCCGTTTTACGATTATCGCACTATTATTTTTCTGCTCGATATTGGCAAGCGCCGCATATATCGCCTATTATTTTTATGGGCATCAAATTATCCGCGCGGTATGCGGAAGCGAGTTTATGACCCATTTCAATCTGATCTTTGAACGAGAACATAAAATAGGGACAGAGAGTTATTATAGAATAACCGATGTTTTCTTTCATAAACTTTTATTAATACCGCTGACCACGGCGATATTTTATCTGTTAATTTTAGAGATATCCTCCTACTTTTTTAAAAAGTCCAGAATATTTTCAAATCAGGAAGGTCCGGCAAAAAGGGTTTCTATGCGGTATTTTACGGCCGTAGGCGGGCTGTATTTATCTATAACCGCGTTATTTTTCTATCCCACTTTCCCTTTTTTGAACAACTGCCTAATCGGACCGCCTTCCGACAATATGCTTCAGTTCTGGAATATATGGTGGATAAATAAGGTCCTTACCAAGCCAGGCCTGCACTTTTTATTCACAAACTGCATTTTTTATCCCGAAGGCGGTTCGCTACTTTATCATCCTTTCTCTTTCTATAACCTTGTACTTGCGGCTGCCATGAGGCCATTTCTTTCTCCCGTTCTTATCTATAATCTCCTGATATTACATACCTTCGTATTAGCCGGTATCGGCGCATTTATGTTAATCCATTATTTAACCAAAAACTCTTTAGCCGCGGTTATAGGAGGTTTTGTTTTCGCTTTTAATCCTTCCCATTTTGCCCATTCCCTATACCACTTGGAAATTTCTTCAATCCAGTTTCTGCCATTTTTCGTGCTATTTTTTATAAAAACAGTTAGGGGTAATTCAAAGAAGGATTTATTTCTCTGCGCATTCTTCTTTTTTCTAAATGCCCTTTGCAGCTGGTACTACTTCGTTTTTTCCGTTTCTTTCATTATTCTCGCCTATGCATACCTGGCTGTTAAAAGAAAGAGGGTTATTCTTAATGACGTCTTGTTTAAGTCGTTGGTGACGGTAGGGGCAACTTCATTGATACTCATGCCGTGGCTCTTTAGAATGTTTATTTATGGTTTCCGCTTCTTTGAGGAGGTGCAGTTCTTAGGGCATAATACTTATGTTGCGGATATGGTCGCCTTATTTGTGCCTGACCGCTATCATTGGCTGGGGAGGGTAAAGATAATCGAAGCCATAAATGCATTATTTACCGGCAACGATACGGAAAAGACGGTTTATCTGGGAATCATAAACATATTCATTGTAAGCCTGGCCTTTAAGAATATTTTTAGATGGGCAACGAAATATTTTCTGGGATTTCTGGTATTTTTAGTTTTTTCTATGGGTGCCTTCCTCCATATATTCGGGTGGATCTCACCCATATTGCTTCCGTACGGCCTAATAAGATTAATCCCAGGTTTTTCCTTTGCCAGGGCGCCGTCAAGGTTGATTGTTTATGTTTATCTTTTCTGGGCGATAATAGTCGCGTTTGCATTGAAGGCTATGTTGGAGACAGGTAAGTCCAATATCAGGAAGAAGTTCTTTTCGGCAGCGGTAATTATATGTATTTTTCTTGATTATTGTCGTGTTGATAATCTCAAAACACGGGTATATTTACCGCCATGCTATTACCAATTGAAAAAAAGCCCGGATTCTTTCGGAATCTTGGATTTGCCGGGCGGCTTTGATGAAAATTGCCGCTATGTGATGTATCAGACCCTGCATGGTATCCCTATTGTTCAGGGTTTTATCGCTAGGAAGCTTACCCCATCTCTTATAGATTATCTGGAATTAGGCAATCTGGCTAAGCAGAAAGACCAATTAATGAGAAATAATGTCAAGTATATCATAATACATAAGAAATTGATATCTTCCGCCAGACCGGTTGATATCGATAGATATAAAAAAACCTATCGCTTAGAATACGAAGACGCACATAATATAGTTTTTCAGGTCTATTAAGACTAACTCTTGCAATAATAGTAAGATGATATAGATTCTGCCTATTCCTTATTTTTTCGGCTTGCCTCAAAGGAAAGCCCTCTAAATTTCCAATTCTCTCTATATATATGCGAGGAGTTTTAGGGAGCGTCACGCCGCGCATCTTTAATTGACACATTTTTGATTATAATATATAATTAATAACCTATGGATATAAATGAACTTATCGCACAAAGAGAAGGGAAAATAAACTCCCTTAAAGCCAAAGGTGTGACCGTATTTCCCTCTTCTGTAGCCAGGCGGCAGGATATTGCCGAGGTGATATCCTGCTTCCAGGAAGGTAAAAAAGCGGCTGTGGCAGGCAGGATTACTGCCAGGCGTCAGCACGGCAAGGTCGTCTTTATGGACCTGAGGGATTCCGGAGGCAAAATCCAGCTTTACGTAAAGGCAGATATCGTAGGGGAGAAATTGTTTTCTCTGCTGGAAGACATGGATATCGCGGATTTTATCTTTGCCGAAGGCGAGCTTTTCAAGACGCATACCAATGAGCCCACTATCAAAGTAGAGAACCTGGCGTTTCTGGCCAAGTCCTTAAGGCCGCTTCCGGAGAAGTGGCACGGCTTAAGAGACATAGACTCGCGTTACCGCCAGCGATACCTTGATTTAATCGCCAACCCCGAGGTAAAAAACGTATTTATCCTGCGTTCGCGCATCATCAGGCAGATCAGGGATTTTCTCGACGCCAAAGGCTTTTTGGAAGTAGAAACGCCGATGATGCACGATATAGCCGGAGGAGCAGCAGGCAGGCCTTTTAAGACCCACCATAACGAATACGATATGGATCTATTTTTGAGGATAGCCCCGGAGCTTTATCTGAAGCGGCTCTTGGTGGGTGGCCTGGACAGGGTCTACGAAATAAACCGGAGTTTCCGCAATGAAGGGGTTTCTACCAGGCACAATCCGGAATTTACCATGCTCGAAATATACCAGGCCTATGCCGGTTATAGAGAGATGATGCAGCTTGCCCAGGAGCTTATCGTTTCGGTGGCAAAGACCGTATTGGGAAAAACCACCCTTGTTTACCAGGGGAAGGAGATTGATTTGTCCGGTCCCTGGCAGGAGCGTTCTTTCGCCCAGATCGTTAAGGAGAAATTCGGCATTTTGCCTTCGGATGAAGATAGCGTGATGCTCAAGAAGATACAGGAAAAGGGTTTTGCCAGGGATAAGAGTAAACTGAGCCGTTCCCAGATCGCCAAGGTTATTGAAGAGGCGCTGGGGGACGATATGCAGAATAACCCCGTTTTTGTTACGGATTATTTTACCGAGCTTTGCCCTCTTGCAAAAACAAAAAAGGAAGAACCTTTGATTTCCGAGAGGTTTGAGCTTTATATCTCCGGCATGGAGGTAGGTAACGCCTATTCCGAGCTTAACGACCCCATTGAGCAGAGCAGGCGTTTTGAAGAAGAGATAAAGGGCCTGGAGAAGGACCAGCAAAAGTGCGTGGATACGGATTATGTCCTGGCATTAGAACACGGGATGCCTCCGGCAGGTGGCTTAGGCATAGGCATAGATAGACTGGTGATGCTTTTGGCTGATCAGTCATCTATCAGGGATGTGATCCTGTTTCCTTTGCTGAGGCCGGAGAAATAGTAACTGGCGAATAGCTCTTTAGAGGTTAGAAATGTTACAAAGGTTAAAAATGTTAAGGACGTTACTTTTTTGTGGCAACCTTCTTAACCTCCGTAACCTTTGTAACTTCCTTAACCTCTAGTAATCCTAAATTAATTAGTTTAACTATGAAGACAGAATTATTCATAAGCTGGCGTTATCTGATGACCAAAAGAAAGGAGAAGTTTATTTCCTTAATCAGCATTATTTCCGTAATGGGAATAGCCATCGGGGTAATGGCGTTGATCGTGGTTATCGCGGTTATGAGCGGTTTTGACCAGGATTTAAGGGAGAAGATTATCGGGAATTATTCGCACCTTACCGTCGTCAGCTTTTCCGGACTATCGCAACAGGATTATCCTGTAATAGAAAAGAAGCTCAATAACCTCAAGCATGTGATTGGCGTAAGCCCCTATATCCAGGGTCAGCTTTTGTTGAAAGAGGAAAACAGGTATTTTGCCGTGGGCCTGCGCGGGATTGACCCGCTGACCGAGCCCAAGGTGACCAAGATAAAACAGTATCTTATCCAGGGCGATATCGGCAACCTGAATCAGGACGGCATTATCATAGGCAAGGAACTGGCAGCGTATCTGGGCCTGGGAATAAACTCCCAGCTGACTACTTATTCGCATCTGGGCAAACAGCGGTCATTAAAGGTAGTGGGGATTTTCAATTCGGGTATGTACGACTATGACCTGAACCTTGCTTTTACGGATATAAAGACCGCCCAGGAGGTCTTGGGCCTCGGGGATAACCTAAGCGCCATAGCGATAAAACTTGACAACCCCCTTTTGGCGCAGCAAATAAAACGTGAGCTGGAGCTTAATCTGGGGCCTAATTTTCTGGTTAAGACCTGGGCAGAGATAAATCAGAATTTTTTTGCTGCCTTAAGGCTGGAAAAACTGACCATGTTTATTATCCTGGCCTTGATTATACTGGTAGCGTCTTTCAACATCATCAGTACGCTGGTGGTCATGGTAGTAGAGAAAACAAAGGACATAGGGATACTTAAGGCAATGGGCGCAAACTCAAGGCAAGTAGCCGGCATATTCATGCACCTGGGTTTTATCATCGGCTCCCTCGGAATAGGTCTGGGCCTTTTCTGCGGATTGTTTCTCTGCAGTTTGCTCAAGAAATACCAATTTATCAAGCTGCCGCAGGATATTTATTACATAGAAAGATTGCCGGTTTCGATAGAGCTCTGGCCGGATATTGCCCTGATAGTACTTGCAGCGGCATTGATTACTTTGGTCTCCACTATATATCCGGCAAGAAAGGCTGCGCAGCTTGAGCCGGTGGAAGCGCTGCGGTATGAATAAATCCATAGTTCTTAGCGCCAGAAACATACATAAGAGTTATAACCACGCGGGCCAAAAGGTTCTCGTATTAAAGGGGCTTGACCTTGAGATTGAAAGCGGCAAATTCGTCGCCATAGTCGGCCCTTCCGGAGCGGGCAAGTCCACGCTCTTGCATATCTTAGGCGGCCTCGATAAGCCAAGCAAGGGGAGCGTGCTCTTCGAGGGCCAGGAGATATACGCGCTCGACGATATATCCCTCTCCGCGGCAAGGAACGCGAAGATCGGCTTTGTCTTTCAATTTTATCATTTACTTGCGGAATTCGACGTCCTGGAGAATGTGCTTATGCCTTCCAGGATAAAAGAGAAGCGGTTGAAAAATGAGGCGCTCTCCCAGGCGCATTCACTACTGGAACAGGTTGGCCTGGGTGCTAGGATAAGGCATTTTCCGCCCCAGCTTTCCGGAGGTGAGAAACAACGCGTGGCAATAGTCAGGGCACTGATAAATCAGCCGCATATACTTCTTTGCGATGAGCCCACGGGCAACCTTGACTCAAAGACAGGTAACGAAATATTAAGCCTGATCAAACAGGCAAGCGCGAAAGATAAGATGGCGGTGATTATGGTCACCCATAATGCGGAGATAACCAGGGTAGCCGATGCCGTTTATAATCTTAAAGATGGTCTGCTCCATCATTAAATGAATCTCCGCAGGGCAAAAGCCCGCGGCCTCTTTAATGAAATACTTGAGTGGCCAAAATTATGGCCGCTAAAGTATAAGCCTGCCTGATTAAGCGGGCAGATGGCCTGCTACAGAGAAGCAGGCACTTGTGGAATGTTGTCTACGTTAGCACCCGAACCTATCGGCACGTTTGCCTATAGGAAGGCAAAGTGCGCTTTTGTAAAAGCGATGGTTTGGTGTGCGCTTTCTGTGCTAACACTCAAACTTATCGGTACCTTGCCCTAAATGATGGGCAAGTATCCCGCTTTCTGCGGGAATTGGCCGGTGCGCGCTTCTGCGCTAACACCCGAACCTATCTGATGGTTCGGTGTGCACTTTCTGTGCAAGGAGGTAGGGATGAAAGTTTACATCAACGGGAAATTCTACGATAAAGACAATGCCAAGGTTTCGGTGTTTGACCACGGCCTCTTATACGGAGACGGAGTTTTTGAGGGGATTCGTTCTTACAGCCGCCTGGTCTTTAAGCTCGAAGAACACATTGATAGGCTTTATGAATCGGCGCACACGATTATGCTCAAGATACCCTTGAACAAGAAGGAGATGATTGAGAAGGTAATCGTCACCCTGAAGGAAAATAAACTTAACGATGCCTATATACGGCTGATTGTGACCAGGGGAGAAGGGGATTTGGGCCTTGATCCGCGTAAATGTAACGGAAAGGCATCGGTCATAATCATCACGGACAAAGTATCTCTTTATCCGGAAAAATTATACAAACACGGCATGGAGATTATTACGGTTTCTACAACCCGCAATGCCCACGAGGCATTGAACCCGCAGATAAAATCGCTGAACTACCTTAATAACATCATGGCCAAAATAGAAGCCACCAACTCCGGATATGAGGAAGCACTTATGCTCAATGACCAGGGCTATGTGGCTGAATGCACCGGCGATAACATCTTTATCGTCAAGAAAAATGAATTATATACGCCGCCTGAATGCATGGGTGCTTTGAGCGGGGTTACGCGCGAGACGGTTTTAGGGATAGCCAGGAAAAGGAAGATCATTACGCACGAGCACGTTTTCACGCGCCATGAATTGTACATTTCCGATGAATGTTTTCTTACCGGTACTGCGGCTGAGATCATTCCGGTAGTCAAGGTGGATGGCCGCGTCATCGGGAATGGCAGGCCGGGTGCGCTTACCTTGTCTTTGATGAAGGAATTCAAGGGGCTTACCAGAAAAGAAGGGGTAAGGTATTAAGCATGCTTTGCGATATATGCGGGAAGAGTCCCGCAACGGTGCATCTTACCGAGATAATCGATAACCAGATGAATGAGCTTCATCTCTGCGAGGAGTGCGCGCGCCAGAAAAGCGCGCAGATGGAGTCCCAATTCGGCCTGGGGGATTTGTTGGCGGGTATGGCTGATTTTGGCAAACCCGTAAAGAGCGAGGATGCGGTTTCTCTCAAATGCTCCAGTTGCGGCTTAAGCTACAGTGACTTCAAGAAAATAGGCAGGCTTGGCTGCGGATCCTGTTACACCGCTTTTAAGAAATACCTGGGGCCTTTATTGAAGCGCATCCACGGCTCGAACATCCATTTAGGCAAGTCTCCGATAGAACTGCCGAAGACCGCCGCCAGGAAAAAACCTGACCCGCAGGAGTTGCGTGCCAGGTTGCAGAAGGCGATAGAAAACGAGGCCTTTGAGGAAGCGGCAAAACTGCGCGACCAGATAAAGGAGTTGGAAAGCAAATAACATGGAACTGGGAGATTTATTAAACCATACCAGCGAATGGCTAAAGGGCACCGGGCCTAATTCCGATATCGTTATTTCAAGCAGGATAAGGCTGGCAAGGAACCTTGAGAGTTTTCCTTTTCCTCACTGGGCAAATAAAGAGCAGCAGGAAGGGATAGTCAGGATTATAGAGAAGGCCAGGAATGATATCGGGTATCTCAAAGAGGCGGTTTATTTTAAGCTGGAGGAACTGGACAATATCGACAGGCAGTTTCTTGTAGAACGCCACCTGATGTCCATAGAGCACAGCCAGAAAGTGGAGAGTAAGGGGATTCTTTTTGATAAGGAAGAGGTCCTCTCGATTATGATTAATGAAGAGGACCACTTAAGGATGCAGGTGATGCAGTCCGGGTTTAACCTGTTTGAGGCCTGGAACATCGTCAACCGCATAGACGATAGCCTTGCCAAGGAACTCGATTACGCATTCCTGTCTGACTGGGGATACCTGACTGCCTGCCCTACTAATACCGGCACGGCGATGCGCGGCTCGGTAATGCTCCACCTGCCAGGTTTAGTAATGACCGGCCAGATAAACCGCGTGCTTGCCGCCATTGCAAAGCTCAGTTTCACCACCAGGGGCCTTTACGGAGAGGGTACACAGGCCAGCGGTAATTTCTTTCAGATCTCCAACCAGGTTTCCCTGGGGCACAGCGAAGGAGAAATCATAGAGAATATCAACAGCCTGATCCGCCAGATTATCGACCAGGAGAACCAGTCGAGAGAGGCCATGCTTTCCGGCAAAAGACCCATGCTTGAAGACAGGGTCAACCGCAGCTTAGGTATATTAAAAAGCGCGCGCATCATCAGCAGCCAGGAAGCGATAGAGCTGCTTTCTATGGTCAGGTTGGGGATTGACATAGGCATAATCAAGGACATAGACCGCAGAAGCGTAAATGAGCTTTTTATCATGACGCAGCCAGCCCACCTGCAAAAGCTAGAAAACAAAAAACTCTCCTCGCAGGAGAGGGACGTAAAAAGGGCCAATTTGATAAGGAGCAGGATTTTAGGGAATCATTAGCCCTTCGATAAGCTTTAGGGCTTGATGGTGAGCGTAGTCGAACCATCAATAAGATGAGCAGGCAAATTTAGGAGGAAGAATGTTCAACCGTTTTACCGAAAGGGCCAGAAAGGTAATCATATTAGCCAAAGAGGAAGCCAGGCGTTTCAATCACGATTATATAGGCACGGAGCATATATTGCTGGGGCTGGTGCGTGAAGGCGAAGGGGTAGCTGCGGCGGTATTACAGAAGCTGGGGGTCTCCCTGGAGAATATACGCCTGGAGATAGAGAAGCTGGTCCAGCCGGGGCCCACGACGCAGATAATCGGAGATATACCTTTTACCCCGCGTGCAAAGAAGGCATTGGAGTTGGCGGCAGAAGAGGCGCGCGCCCTGGGGCACAATTATATCGGAACGGAACATCTTTTGCTCGGCCTTATCCGCGAAGGCGAAGGCGTTGCCTCCCAGGTCCTGCTTAATCTCGGTATGGACTTGAATACCGTGCGCAATGAAGTGATGGAACTTTTAGGCTCTGCCTTGCCCGGAGCCACCTCAGGCAGCCAGGCAAAGACCAAGACCCCTGCCCTGGATGCTTTTGGCAGGGATCTAACTACTTTAGCCAAAGAAAATAAGTTAGACCCGGTAGTAAACCGGAAGATGGAGATTGAGAGGGTCATACAGATACTAAGCAGGCGTACCAAGAACAACCCGGTTTTGCTCGGAGAGGCAGGGGTCGGTAAGACCGCTATTGTCGAGGGCCTGGCCCAGTCTATCGTAGCCGGAAATGTTCCCGAGGTCTTAAGGAACAGGCGCATAGTCGTCTTGGACCTTGCGCTTATGGTTGCCGGGACAAAATACCGCGGGCAATTCGAGGAGAGGATCAAAGCGGTAATGGAAGAGATAAAACGTTCCCAGGATATCATCATTTTTATAGATGAGTTGCATACCTTGGTAGGCGCAGGCGCCGCAGAAGGGGCTATTGACGCCTCCAACATTTTAAAGCCGGCGCTTTCGCGCGGCGAGATACAATGCATCGGGGCGACCACTATAGACGAATACAGAAAATACATAGAAAAGGACGCTGCCTTGGAGCGCAGGTTCCAGACGATAATGGTGGAGCCTCCTTCGGTTGGCGAAACCGTAGAGATACTAAAGGGTCTGCGCGAAAAATACGAGGCGCACCACCGTGTGAATTTTAAGGATGAAGCCCTGGAGGCCGCAGCGAAATTATCGGACAGGTATATCTCCGGCAGGTTCCTGCCGGACAAGGCCATTGATTTGATAGACGAAGCCGGCTCGCGCGCCAGGTTAAACGTGTTGATTGTGCCTCCGGAAATAAAGAAACTGGAAGAAAAAGTGGAGGCCCTGAGAAAAGAAAAGGAAGCCTTCATAAAGAGCCAGGATTTTGAAAAGGCAGCCTCTTTGAGGGACCAGGAAAGGCAGGCGCGCCAGGAGCTGGAACAGTTAAACCGGCAGTGGTCGCAGGCAAAAGACAAGATGCGTCCGGAAGTAGGCGAAGAGGAAATTGCCAATATCGTTTCCCAGTGGACAGGCATTCCTATTTTCAGGCTTGAAGAAAAAGAAGGAGAAAAACTGCTGAAGATAGAAGAGGAATTGCGCAAGAGGGTGGTTGGCCAGGAAGAGGCGATTTCCGCCATGGCACACGCCATCAGGCGCTCCCGGGCGGGTATAAAAGACCCCAAAAGGCCCATAGGTTCCTTTGTTTTCCTGGGTCCTACCGGGGTCGGAAAGACCCTGTTGGCCCGGGCGCTGGCTGAATTTATGTTTGGCGACGAGGATGCCCTTTTGCAGCTGGATATGTCAGAGTATATGGAGAAGTTCAACGTCTCCAGGTTGATCGGTGCCCCTCCGGGATATGTCGGCTACGAAGAGGGAGGGCAATTAACGGAAAAGGTCAGGCGTAGGCCTTATGCGGTAATATTGCTGGATGAAATAGAAAAGGCGCATCCGGATGTCTTTAACCTTCTTTTGCAGGTGCTTGAAGACGGCCGCCTCACCGACAGCTTTGGCAGGAAGGTAGATTTCAGGAATACGGTATTGATTATGACCTCCAATGTCGGAGCCGAACTTATACGCAGGGCCGGCTCTTTGGGTTTCAAGGCCCAGAAGGAGGAGGTCAGTTACGAAGAGATGAAGGAAAAACTCCTCGAGGAAGTAAAACGTACCTTCAAGCCGGAGTTTTTAAACAGGATAGATGATACCATAGTATTCAGGCAGTTGGTAAAAGAAGACCTGGAGAAAATCATTGATATAGAAATAGGTTATGTAGACAAGAGGTTGAAAGAGCAGGGAATAACCCTTGAGGTCGATAAGCAGGCCAAGGAGTTTCTGATTGAGAAGGGGTTTGACCCTGTTTTCGGAGCGCGCCCCTTAAAGAGGACCATACAGAGGTTCCTGGAGGATCCTCTGGCTTCGGAGATAATCTCCAAGAAATTCCAATCAGGTTCACGGATATCCGTATCGCGAAAGAATGAGGAACTGGTTTTCGCATGACCATACTAATTGATTTCCTTCAGTATCTGGGCAGGAAGGCCCTCTCTTTCTTTTATTTTCTGGGGGGCCTGAGTGTTTTGATTTCCGAGTCCTTCTTCTGGATGTTCATCCCGCCCTTTAAGAAGGAGCGGGTATTGGACCAGGCAAAGAGGGTAGGGGCTGATAGCCTGCCTTTGGTGGCGCTCGTATCATTCTTCATCGGCGTCATATTGGCTTTGCAGATAGCCGTTATGATGCAGAGGCTGGGATCAGAGATGTACATCGCCAGTATCGTCGCACTTGCCCTGGTAAGGGAATTGGGCCCGGTTATAACATCCCTGGTTATCGCCGGCAGGGTAGGCGCGGCAATTGCCGCTGAGATCGGCTCCATGCAGGTTACCGAACAGATAGACGCCCTGGAGACCCTGGCTACCAACCCGGTGAAATACCTGGTAGTCCCGCGGCTTTTGGCCCTGGGTTTAATGCTTCCGGTATTGACACTTTATGCCGATATCATAGGTATTTTCGGCGGATATATGATCTGCGTTTATAAGCTGGGGATCGCCTCAAGTATGTACATAAACATAACCTTCAACAACCTGTTTTACAAAGATTTGTTCACCGGTCTTTTCAAGACGGTGTTTTTTGGCATGATTATCGCATTCGTAAGTTGTTACGAAGGGTTTAACGTGGAAGGCGGGGCCGAGGGCGTCGGACGCGCAACTACCAGGGCAGTGGTTACTTCTTTTATATTGATTATCGCCGCCGACTGCATCTTTACGGCTTTCTTTTACTTTATTTTTCCATGATAGAGATAGTCAACGTAAATAAAACCTTCAATAATCACAAGGTCCTGCAGGGCGTCAACCTCAAGGTAGAAAAAGGTTCTACCTGGGTGATTATCGGACGCTCCGGTTGCGGCAAGAGCGTGCTTTTGAAACACATCGTGGGTCTAATGAAGCCGGATAGCGGTGAGGTCCTGATAGAAGGCAAGGATATCAATCAGCTGGAGACTGAAGAGCTGGATAAGTTACGCATGAAGATAGGTATGGTCTTTCAGGGGGGCGCGCTCTTTGATTCCCTTACCGTGGGAGAAAATGTGGGTTTTGGCTTGATAGAACATATGAAGGTAGATAAAAAAGAGCTCATCAGCCGGGTTGAAGAGTCGCTTAACCTGGTAGGTTTGAACGGTATCGCAAATCTTATGCCGGCGGAGCTTAGCGGCGGGATGAGGAAGCGCGTTTCTTTGGCCCGCGCTATTTGCATCAGGCCGGAGATCATCCTTTACGACGAGCCGACAACGGGGGTAGACCCGATTACGGCAGACGGCATCAATGAACTGATTCGCAGCCTGCACGATAAACTGAAGGTTACCTCCATCGTGGTGACCCATGATATGAAAAGCGCGTATAAGATAGCTGACCGTATTGCCATGCTTTACAACGGCGTCATCATAGCGCAAGGCGATGCGGAAGAAATACAGAAAGCAGATGATCCCGTAGTCCATCAGTTCATAAACGGACTGGCCAAGGGTCCGATAACCGAAGGCATTGGCAATTCCCGGTAAACCCCGCACCTTCTATACATCAAGAGCTTCTTCAGGCGCGGGGACTGTTAAGATATTCGGATAAGAAGAAGGTGACATGGGGGCAGACCCCGCACCTTCTATGCGTTCATATTTACGAGAATAAGTTTTTAAGACGTTCGCATAAGAAAGAAGGTGCGGGGTAAACATACGCGGAGGATAAAATGATATTCGGAAAAACTAAACTGGAATTAAGGGTAGGCATATTCGTTTTTTTCGGGATAATTATACTGGTTGCTTTTATTTTGCTGATAGGGGATTACACGAGCTGGACATCCGGCTATATTGTTGATTTTAATTTCGGTTTTAGCAATGGCGTTAAGGTGGGGGCGCCGGTGCGTTTTGCCGGTGTAGACGTAGGGGAGGTCAAGGAGATAAGGCTTGTTTCTTCCGACCAGGATAAAAAGACCAATGTCAGGATAAAAGGCTGGGTAAAGAAAGATGCCCGGATCCCGGTTGACTCCGCTGTCTGGGTCAATACGCTGGGGCTTCTGGGCGAGAAATATATAGAGATAATGCCCGGTAAGGATTATTCCAATTTCGTCAAAGAGGGCGATTGTCTTATTGGCACAGACCCCATACCCATGCAGGAGGTCGGCGAGCTGGCCAAGAAAGTAGTGGAGGATGTGGATACGACCATCGAGAAGATAAACAAAGGAGAAGGCACGGTAGGAAAGTTTATCTCCGACGATAAGGTCTATAAGGAAATCGAGGCACTGGTTACCGACCTGCGCAAGAACCCCTGGAAGCTCTTCTGGAAGACCAAAGAAAAGAAATAATGAAAACCAGAACCGTTTTTACCTGTCAGAATTGCGGTTACCAGTCGGCTAAATGGCTGGGCAGGTGCCCTGACTGCGAAAGCTGGAATTCTTTCGTGGAGGAGGGCTATGGCACCCCGATTGCAAAGACAAACCAGAGAGCTTCTTTATATAAGGACCAGCCGGTGCTGCTGAAGGATGTCCAGATTAAAGAGGGCAGCCGCATCAAGACGAATATCGCCGAGTTAGACAGGGTCTTGGGCGGCGGTATTGTCGCAGGCTCCGTAATACTCATCGGAGGGGATCCCGGCGTGGGTAAATCCACTATTTCCCTTCAGGTGTCAAACCAGTTGACTGCAAGCGGCCGGACAGTCCTTTATGTGAGCGGCGAAGAATCGGTTGCGCAAACTAAATTGCGCGCTTCGCGCCTGGGCCAGGACCAGCAAGGCAAGCTATACATCGTCAATCAGACAGACCTGTCTTTGATCCTCGGTTATATAGAGAGCCTTAAGCCCGATGTGGTATTTATCGATTCCATACAGGTCATGTTTACTCCGGAGATCAGTTCTTCCGCGGGAAGCGTAAGTCAGGTGAGGGAGTGCGCTGCCATGCTGGTGCAGCTGGCCAAGGCCACCGCTACTTCCATTTTTATCATCGGCCATGTTACTAAAGACGGCACCCTGGCAGGCCCGCGCGTATTAGAGCATATCGTGGACACCGTCCTTTATTTCGAAGGAGACAGGTTCGCTGTGTACCGTATCCTGAGGGCCGTAAAAAACCGTTTCGGCTCTACTAACGAAATCGGCGTCTTTGAGATGATACAACAAGGTTTAAGGGAAGTAAAGAATCCTTCCGAGATATTCCTGTCGGAAAGGCCCAGGGACGTATCCGGCTCGGTAGTAGTCCCCATACTTGAGGGGAGCAGGCCGCTTCTCGTAGAAATGCAGGCCTTGGTAAGCAAATCAAGTTTTGGCTATGCCCGCAGGCGCTCCCAAGGATTCGATTTCAACCGTATGAGCTTGCTGGTGGCGGTCCTGGAAAAAAGGGTGGGTTTGCATCTTGAAGCAGAGGACATCTTTTTGAACGCCGCCGGAGGGATAAAGGTAGAGGACCCCTGCGCGGACCTCGCGGTAATCTCCTCGATAGCCTCTGCCTTTAAGGAAGAGACGATCCTGGCAGACAGCGTGGTATTGGGGGAGGTGGGCCTGGCAGGAGAAATAAGAAGCATATCCCAGGCATCCCTGCGTATCAAGGAGGCGGCAAAGTTAGGTTTTAAACACTGCATCATCCCTAGGAATAACTTAAAAGGTCTGGAGTACCCCAATGATTCCATAGAGGCAGTGGCGGTTTCCTCCGTTAAAGAGGCCCTGGACATTATACTAAAAGGCCTGCCTACCGGCAGGCAGGGAGGTAGCGCAATATGAATTTATTATCCATACGTATCCTTTTTGCTTTGGCATGTTCTTTGGTAGGTTTCTATTTAGGAAGGCCCATCAATGCGGCCCTGTTAGGCACGTTGTTCGGCTTATTTGTCAGTTTGGCTATCATCAGCGTGGAGAGCGGTATGCGCAAGATATCTACCCGGGGATTATCCAGTGCGGTTTTTGGTTTGATCCTGGGGCTTATACTTTCGAAACTGGTGATCGACGCTTTGGCTTTGAGTTCAATGCGCCCGGAGAACCTGGCGGTGGTTAAGGTAGTGCTTACCTTGGTTTCCTGCTATCTGGGTATGGCTATTGCCTTACGCGGAAAAGATGAATTCAACATCGTCATACCCTACGTACGGTTACGCAGGCAGGATCAGGATGAGACAGTGGTCCTTCTTGACACCAGCGTCATTATAGACGGCAGGATCGTAGATATCTTTAAAAGCGGTTTTATCGGCGGTAAGATTGTCATCCCTAAATTCGTGCTAAAAGAGCTTCATCAGGTTGCCGATTCCACCGACCCGATGAAGCGCCAAAGGGGAAAGAGGGGCCTGGATATCCTGAACAACATACAGAAGGATCTGGGAGTAAACCTCAACCTGCATGAAGAGGAGTTTCCCGAAATAAAAGAAGTAGACGCCAAGCTTGTGAAGCTGGCTAAAGTGCTTGAGGCCAAGATTTTAACCGTAGATTTTAACCTGAACCGCGTCGCCTCCTTGCAGGGCATAAAGGTTTTGAACATAAATGAATTGGCCAATGCCCTGAAACCGGTGGTCTTTCCCGGAGAAGAGATGGATATCAAGCTTAGTAAGGAGGGCAAGGAGCATAACCAGGCCGTAGGCTATTTAGATGACGGTACGATGGTAGTGGTAGAGGATGCACGCAAGCTTATCGGCCAGCAGCTGAAGGTTACGGTTACTTCTGTTCTGCAGACGCAGGCAGGCCGGATGATCTTTGCGAAAATACAGAGATAATGCGTACTTCGGCAATAGTCCTGGCAGCGGGAAAATCAGAGAGATTCGGCAGCAAAATCAGTAAGCCGCTGTTTAAGATCGGCCATAAACCCATAATAGTATATTCCTTGTCTGTTTTATCCGCCAGCCCCTGGATAAAAGAGATTATAGTAGTAGGCAATACCTCCAATCTGGATGATCTTGCCGGCATCATAGAGAAATATGGCATAAAAAAGATTAAGGCCCTTATTTTAGGGGGCTTGAGGCGTCAGGATTCGGTCAAGAAAGGCCTTGGGGCAGTAAGCGCCCAGTCGGATATCGTGCTTGTGCATGACGCAGCCAGGCCTTTTATAAAGGACGTAAACCTGTCCGGGCTGATAAAAGAGGCTGTTAAGCGGGGAGCCAGTGTTTTGGCAGTGCCGGTCAAGGCGACGGTAAAAGAAGCAACTGCTTCGGGGTTTACGGTAAAGCGTACGCCGGACAGAAGCCGCCTGTGGGAGGCACAGACCCCGCAGGTATTTAAAAAAGAACTGCTCCTGCGGGCATATAAAAAATTCGGCACCAGGCATGTAACCGATGATGCCGCTTTAGTAGAGAAATTAGGGGTAGGCGCCAGGCTGGTCGCGGGCACATATTCCAATATAAAAATAACTACTCCTGAAGACCTGGCGATTGCCGAGGCAATAATGAATCTCCGCAGGGCTTAAAGCCCGCGGTTTCTTTAAATGAAATACTTGAGCGGACGTTCTCCATCCTTGCCCTAAAGGACAAGTTTTTGTCCGCGAAAGTATAAGGAACAGGCATAGGTAAACCCCGCACCTTCTATGCATTTATATGTTCCGATAACGCAGCATTCTTAAGGCATTCTGCTAAAAAGAAGGTGCGGGGTAAAGGTATAGTGAAAGAAAATTCCAATATGATGAGGATAGGCATAGGCTATGACATACACCGTTTAGTTACCGGACGCAAACTTATCCTGGGCGCAGTAGAGGTTCCTTACAGTAGAGGCCTGGCGGGTCATTCCGACGCCGATGTTGTTTTGCATGCGCTATGCGATGCGCTTTTAGGCGCCTGTGGCCTGGGGGATATCGGAGAGCATTTTCCGGATACCGAAGCGCAATATAAAGGTATATCCAGCGTCAAATTGTTAAAACGCGTGGCATCCATGCTTGCAGAAAAGAATTACGCGATTGGCAATATAGACGTCGTAATCATTGCCCAGGAACCTAAATTGTCGGTTTATAAGGATAAAATCAGAATGAATATCTGCCGGGCTTTGGGAATCAGGCAGCAAGACGTAAATATAAAAGCCAAGACCAATGAAGGCCAAGATGCTACGGGAAGGAAAAAGGCAATTGCCTGTTATGCCGTTGCCTGCATAATTTCCGGGGGGGATGCGCGATGAATTTACTGGTCAATATTTTAATTATCTTACTTGCCTTATTTATCATCAAGATTATTATTATTTACATTTTTTTCCGTCATGAGATAAATTCCGCATTGGCGCGCGACCCGGCAGCCAAAAGCCGGCTGGAGGTGCTTTTGCTTTATCAGGGGCTGCATGCCTTGATAAATTACCGCATTGCCCACGCCTTTTATAAAATGCACCTGTTCTTTATTGCCCGCTTTATAAGCCAGATTGCCAGGCATTTTACCGGCATAGAGATACATCCCGGAGCCGTTATAGGCAAGGGTTTCTTCATAGACCACGGTATGGGGGTGGTCATCGGAGAGACCGCGGTTATCGGCGATAATGTCCTTCTTTATCAGGGTGCGACTTTAGGCGGCACGGGCTTAGAAAAAGGAAAACGGCATCCTACCATCGGCAATAATGTGGTAATAGGCGCAGGCGCTAAGGTGCTGGGCAATATTACCGTCGGGGATAATTCATATATCGGCGCAAACGCCGTGGTAATCAAGGATGTCCCCGCCAACTCTACCGTCGTAGGGGTACCCGGAAGGATTACAAGGCAGGACGGTAAAAAGATAGATGTCAGCCTGGACCATATCCATACGCTTGACCCTATAATGCAATCTATCGAGGAGCTGGAAAGAAGGATCAGGGAGCTGGAAAAGAAATAATTGAGCCGTTAGCTTTCGGCCATTGAACATAGATCCACACATGCCCATTAATATATACAATTCCCTTACCCGTAAGAAAGAGCCGTTTTGCCCCCTGGACCAGGCCCGGATCAAGATGTATGTCTGCGGCCCGACGGTCTATGATGCCCCCCATATAGGCCACGCCCGCAGCGCCTACATATTCGATGTCATAAGGCGGTATCTGGCATATAAAGGTTATAAAGTGCAGTTTGTCAGGAACGTGACCGACGTCGACGATAAGATTATCGAAAAGGCGCGCACGGAGTTTAAAGGAGAAAATATAGATGCCGCGGTAAAAAAGGTAGCCGTTAAATATCTCGATGCCTACCATGCAGCATTAAAGGACCTGGGGATAGATTCCGATACTAAAGAAATAATCGAGCCCAAGGCCAGCGAATACATCCCAAAGATGATAGAGTTTATAGAGACGCTCATTAAGCGGGATGCCGCCTATCCTGCAGGCGGGGATGTTTATTTTGACATTGCCAAGGTAAAGGATTACGGCAAATTATCTAACCAGTCTCCGGATAAAATGGAGACCGGCACCAGGGTTGCGCCGGGGGAAAAGAAGAAAGGCCCTCTGGATTTTGCGCTCTGGAAACAGGCCAAGGAAAATGAGCCTTCCTGGGATAGTCCCTGGGGTGAGGGCAGGCCCGGCTGGCACATAGAGTGTTCGGCGATGAGCTCTGATATACTGGGTGCGGAATTCGACATACACGGCGGCGGCATAGACCTGATTTTTCCTCATCACGAGAATGAGCTTGCCCAATCAGAGGCAGCCGGGTATAAGTTCGCCAGGTATTGGATACACCACGGACTGTTAACTATCAACGGACAGAAGATGGCCAAGTCCCTGGGTAACTTCGTCACCGTAAAAGACTTCCTCGACAGATATAAAGAAGCCGATCTATTAAAACTGTTTTTTTTGTCCGCGCACCACTCGCATCCGGTTGACTATACCGATGAGAAGATACGAGAGGCAAAACAGGCGCTGGAAAGGATATTGGTTCTGAAGGAAGCCATTGACAGGAAGCTGTCTATTTTAACCGTTAAGCAGCCAAAGGAGGAAGCGTCTTCTCTGGCAGATATCAGGAATAGATTCATGAATGCCATGGACGATGATTTCAATACGCCGCAGGCATTGGCAGGTGTGTTCGACTTAGTCAATCTGGCAAATAAGAATATGGATGATGCGCAGTTTCTATGCGCAGCCAGGGAACTCTTGCTTGAGTTGACAGGCGTATTCGGTTTGAGTTTAAAGACGGGTTATGCAAACTTAAATTGCCGGGTTAAGGTGGTACGAAATGGAAAAACAATAGAGAAGCCTATTGAGGATGTCATTAGCGAACGCAATGATGCAAAAAAGAGAAAAGATTTTAGCCAAGCGGATCAGATTAGGCAAGAGTTAGAAACCCAGGGTATTATTTTAGAGGATACGAAAGACGGAACTATCTGGCGGAAGAAACTATGAAAGGTAAGCCCCGCACCTTCTTTTATGTTTATATTCTAAGGGATATAAATAATAAATTGTATATAGGTTCTACGAATAATTTGCAAAGAAGAATGTTTGAACATAAATCGGGAAAGGTATTTTCGACCAAAAGTTTGCAGGAGCCAGGACTTATTTATTACGAGGCATATAATTCGGAAAGTAGCTCAAGGATACGTGAGAAACGGTTGAAATATTTTGGTAAGGCTTATCAAGAGTTAAGAAAACGAATTAATGGAGGCATGGAAGGTGCGGGGTAAATTCATTACATTCGAGGGTTCCGAGGGCTGCGGCAAGAGTACACAGTCAAAGCTCCTTTATCAATACTTGAAAAAGCAGGGGTATCCTGCGCTCTATATCCGTGAGCCGGGCGGGGTAAAGATCAGCGAGAAGATAAGGGCAATATTGCTTGATTGCGCAAATACCGATATGTCGGATGCTTGCGAAACCCTGCTTTATATGGCCAGCCGGGCGCAGCTGGTGCATCAATTGATAAAACCTGCCCTCAGAGCAGGCAAGGTCGTGGTTTGCGACCGTTTCCTTGATTCTACTATTGCCTATCAGGGGTTTGGCTTAGGCATAGATATCGGTTTCATCAAAAAACTGGGTTATTTTGCGACCGAAGGCCTTAGGCCTGATCTTACCATATTGCTGGACCTTGCGGTACATAAAGGCCTGGCGTATCGCAGTTCCTGTAAGGACCGTATTGAATGCCGCCCGCTGAATTATCACCGTAAAGTCAGGCAGGGTTATTTCAAGCTGGCTAGCGACCAACCGGCAAGGATAAAGGTAGTCAGGGTAGAGAAGGAAAAGGACTTAACCCAGGAGAATGTCCGTAAAATAGTCGAGAAATTCTTACGTAGGATTTGACCATGCGGTTTAAGGATATAAAAGGCCAACAAGAGGCGCTTTCAACCATACAGGGATATATCAGTTTCGGGCGCATGCAGGGCGGATATATTTTTTCCGGGCCCAAGGCAGTGGGAAAAAAAATGGCTGCCGGTGCCGTTGCCGCTACCCTGAATTGTCTTGAGGGAGGGCTTGATGCCTGTGGGGTCTGCCCTTCGTGCCTGAAGGCCCAAAAGAACGAGCATCCGGATATACATTTAATCGATGACCCGGAGACCGATTCCGTAAAGATAGAGGACATCCGTTCCCTGCAAAGGGAAATTTCACTGCGGGCGTATGAGGGCAGGTATAAGGTATTCATTATTAATAATGCGCATAACCTTACGGCCGAGGCCTCCAATGCCCTGCTTAAAGTACTGGAGGAGCCGCCGCCTTCCAGCGTTATCATACTGATTAGCTGCCGGATGCAGCTGTTATTCAAGACCGTCATTTCCCGTTGCAAGACAGTAAGGTTTTCCGCTTTGAAAAGGAATCAACTGGAACAGATACTCGTTAGAGAATATACGCTTTTACCGGAACAGGCGCACTTCCTGGCTTATTTTACGCAAGGGGCGATAGGCGAGGCGCTTGCCCTGAAAGATACGGATATCATCAGGGAAAAGAACAATATCATAGACTGCTATGCGGTTTCAAAGAGCCGCCATGAAGACGGATCATCTTGCCTGACCAAGGATAACCTGCCTTTTGGCCTGAATGTCCTGGCCGGCTGGTTCAGGGACATATACCTGCTCAAGACAGGGGTGCCTCATTCAGAGATGGTCAATATAGACCGTAAGGAGGAGCTTCTTAAAGAGATGTCCAGGTTTTCCTTCCTGGATTTAGAGGAGATATTCAACAGTATCTCGCAGGCATTTTCATACAGAGAGCAGAACGTCAATACTAAACTATTGCTTGCTGACTTAAAGGTGGAGCTATGCAGGGGATGATTGTAGTAAGATTGAGGGATTCAGGGCAGGCGTATTATTTTGACCCGGCTGCCCTTGTAGTCAAAGAAGGGGATTACGTCATTGTGGAGCATGACCGGGGCTTGGATTACGGCCAGGTCGTTTCTGAAAAAGGGCTTACCCTGGATAAAGATTCCAAGGAACCGCCCAAAAAGATAGTACGTCTGGCTAAAGAGACGGACATAAAACAGATAGAGGAAAACAGGGGTAAGTCCAGGGAGGCATTTAATACCTGCCTCAAAAAGATAGAAGAGCGCAAGCTGGATATGAAACTGGTGCGCGCCGAGTATTCCTTTGACCGCAGCAAGATTATTTTCTATTTTACCGCAGGCGGCAGGGTGGATTTCCGCGATTTGGTGAAGGACCTGGCCAAAATATTCAGGGCAAGGATAGAGCTGCGCCAGATAGGGGTAAGGGATGAGGCCAGGATGTTCGGAGGTTTCGGCTCCTGCGGCAGAGAACTTTGCTGCGCCAGGTTCCTCAGGGACTTTGAGCCGGTGACCATCAAGATGGCCAAGGAAGAGGGGCTGCCGCTTAATCCTCCGAAAATTTCCGGCTTGTGCGGAAGGTTGATGTGCTGCCTTTCCTTTGAATACGAGACCTACCGGCTTCTTTCTAAAGGCCTTCCGCGCGAAGGTGAGCGCGTGCATACCCAGCAGGGTAAAGGCAAGGTCATCAGCGTCAACGTCTTTAAAAGAAGCGCGACCGTGGAGCTTGAAGACGGCACCCAGATAGACATAAATTACAAATAGTTCCCTATGGCAGACAAGTTCTATATAACCACTCCCATATATTACGTGAATGCCTCCCCTCATATAGGGCATTCTTATACCTGTATCGCGGCGGATACCCTGGCGCGTTATAACCGGCAGGTCTTAGGCAGGGATAACGTCTGGTTCCTGACCGGTACCGACGAGCACGGACAGAAAATCCAGAAGGCGGCAGACCATGCAAATTTGAGCCCGCAGGAATTCGTGGATAAGGTAGTGGTGCAGTTCAAGAAACTGTGGGATACGCTTGATATATCGTACGATGACTTTATCCGCACCACGCAGGACAGGCATATACGCACCGTCCAGAAGGTACTGGACATACTCCATAGAAAGGGCGATATTTACGAGGGCAAATATGAAGGGCTTTATTGTACTCCCTGCGAGACCTTCTGGCTTGAATCGCAGGCAGAGGGCGGGCTTTGTCCTGATTGCAAGAGGCCGGTAGAAAGGATAGCGGAGAAAAATTATTTCTTTCGCCTCTCGAAATACCAGGAGTGGCTGATAAAATACATAGAAGACCATCCCCATTTCGTGCTTCCCGCGATAAGGTGCAATGAAGTACTTAGTTTCCTTAAACTGAATAAGCTAAACGACCTGTGCATATCCAGGCCGAAGGAGCGCCTGAACTGGGGGATACCCCTGCCTTTTAGCCCCGAGCATGTAACCTATGTCTGGTTCGATGCGCTTATAAATTACATCAGCGCTGTCGGAGAGTTTGACGATAAGGATAACTACCGTTCAAAGTGGTGGCCCGCTGATTTGCATTTAATCGGCAAGGATATTTTGAGGCAGCATGCTATTTACTGGCCCATCATCCTAAAGGCATTAGGAATAGAACAGCCAAAGGCCGTCTTTGCCCACGGCTGGTGGATGATTGACGAAGACAAGATGTCAAAATCAAAAGGCAATGTAGTCAATCCGTTGGATATGGCGAATAAATTCGGCCTGGATGCCTACAGGTATTTTCTGTTGAGGGACGTGCCTTTCGGTGCGGACGGCAATTTTTCCGAGGAGGCAATAATCAAGAGATTTAACGCAGACCTTGCCAACGACCTGGGAAACCTGGTATTCCGCACCCTTACCATGGTAGAGAAATATTATCAGGGGGATATCCCCCTGGCAGATAAGAAAACAGGAGAGATAGAATTCGGCGCGCAGGGAGAAAGGATAAAGAGCGCAATCAATGCCTTGCACAAGGCGGTTTATGCGCCCTTAGGTTCTGATTTCGATTTCAGCCTCTCCCTGGAAAAGATATGGGAATTGATAAATATGGCCAATAAATATGTAGAGGAAACAAAGCCCTGGAACCTGGCCAAAGAGAACAAAGCCGAAGAATTAAAGATTTTTATACGTTTATTGGTAGAAGTTATAAGAGAGACCTCCGGGGAATTGTCGGCTTTTATGCCTCAGACCGCAGGATCCATAAAGGAGCAATTGGGGTCTCGCCATATCAATAAAGGAAAACCGTTATTCCCGCGCATAGACGCCTGATGACTTCCGGTATTTTTAGTCTTCTTTCCCCATGTTAATCGATACCCACTGCCATCTTGATTTTCCCGAATTTGACCAGGACAGGGATGCCGTTATCCGCAACTGCCTTAGCGCAGGGATAGGCTATGTCATCAATGTCGGCTCAAGCCTTGAAGGGTCCAGAAAATCCCTGGAGTTAGCCTCAAGCTTTGCCTGCGTTTATGCCTGCGTGGGCATACATCCTCACGAGGCGGATAAAACAAGCGAGCAGGACCTTAAGGATATAGAGCGGATGAGCCATCAGGATAAGGTCGTGGCAATAGGAGAGACAGGCCTGGATTTTTACAAGAATTTTTCAAATCCAGAAAACCAGAAGAGGCTTTTCCCCAGGATGCTGGAGCTGGCAAAATCAAGGCAACTTCCCTTAGTCATTCACAGCCGCCAGGCCCAGGCAGATACCATCGCCATACTTAAGGAGCATATGCCCCTTAAGGCCGTGTTCCATTGTTTTTCCGGAGATGCTGTTTTTTTAAAAGAGTGCCTGGATTTGGGTTTTTTCATTTCTTTTACCTGCAATCTAACTTATAAGAAGGCCTCTATATTAAGAGAGGTCGTAAAACAGGTGCCTCCGGACAGGTTGTTTCTTGAGACCGACGCCCCATTTCTTTCTCCGGAAGGCCTGCGGGGAAAAAGGAATGAGCCGGCTAATGTAAAGATTTTGGCTCAGACTATAGCCGGGATAAAAGGGATAGGCTTCGATGAGATTTCAAGGCTTACCACGGAAAATGCCAAACGCTTTTTTAACTTGAAATGAAAGCAAGACTTGCGATAACAAAATGCCCGGATTATGACAGCCAGAGAGTGCTTTCTTCTGTGCGCCGGGCAATAGAACTGGCCGGAGGAATCGGTTCTTTTATCAGGCCGCACAGCAAGGTATTAGTCAAGCCGAATCTACTTATGGCCTCAAGCCCGGATGCCGGCATAGTCACGCATCCGGAAGTGGTGCGGGCAGTAATCAGAATATTGAAAGAAACAGGCTGCCGCGTCTATTTAGGGGACGGCCCGAGCGTCTGGGGCAAGGAAGCGGAGAATCTAGACAATGTCTATGAGCAGACCGGTATTAAGGCAGTAGCCCGACAAGAGCAGGTAGAGTTGGTGAGGTTTGATAAAAGGCGCTGGCGGGGAAAATTTCCCCTTACTACCTGGCTGGATGATTGTGACGGTTTTGTATCCATACCCAAGTTTAAGACGCATAGCCTTACGACTTTGACTGCCGGGATAAAAAACCTCTATGGCCTGGTTTCGGGAACATATAAAACAGAGTTGCATAAAAAATATTTTGAAAAAGAGGATTTTGCCGGGATACTGGTGGATATCTACGAAATAGCAAAGCCGTCCCTGACTGTCGTCGATGCCATAACTGCCATGGAAGGGGAGGGCCCGGGGACTTCCGGCAAGACGCTTGATTTAGGGCTTGTGCTTGCCGGCTCGGATTGCCTGGCCATTGACAGTGTACTGGCAACAATCGCAGGACTCAAGCCCGAGGATATATTGACCAACAAGGAGGCAGCCAGAAGAGGGCTTGGCGCCTGGCAGCTCGATTCTATTGAAATTGCAGGAGAAAAATTAACCGATATAGGCATCAGGCCTTTTATACTTCCGGCTGCCGCAATAAGCAGGCGGATGATCCCTAAGCCAATAGTGGATTTTCTGAAGAACCGGCTAAAATTTTATCCGTTGATAGACCATAAGCTGTGCGTTCGCTGCGGGGTGTGCGCCCAAATCTGCCCGCAGAAAGTAATTGTTATGCGCAATAACCGCATGACAATCGATTACCGGAATTGCATATCGTGTTTTTGCTGCCAGGAGAGCTGTCCGCATGCGGCGATAAGGATAAGGAAAAGCCTGGTGGCCAGAATAGCGGGGCTCTAAAATAAATGTCTCTATTTGATTATCTCAGGAAGGTATTTCTTAATTCCAAGCCGCACCTATGCAGGATTAAATACGGTATTGCTTCCGGTATGTCCTTTTATGTGGACTGCTCTCCCTCTATACGTCAAAAGCTGGGATTATTTGAGGTAGGGATCAGCGGGTTTTTCCGTAAATTCTCTAAGGGGGCGCAGACAGGTTATGACATAGGTTCTTATTGGGGTTATTATACGCTGGCAATGGCAAGGCAGGGCATAAAACATATCTATGCCTTTGATGCCTTACCCCGCAGGGCGCTTGAGATAGCAGTAGAGGAGAATAACCTTTCCGGCCGCGTAAATATTATGGTATGCCGTCTGGGTAAAGAGGATAACGCAAAGACCCGTACGCTGGATTCCTTATACGCTAACGGCAGGATACGGTTGCCGGAGCTGGTTAAAATGGATGTTGACGGCGAGGAACTCGATGTCTTACAAGGCAGCCTCAAGGTTATTTCCCTGGCGCACCCGGCTTATATAATAGAAGTACATTCCCGGCAGCTGGAGAAGGATTGCACGGCGTTTTTGAAGGGCCTTGGGTATATGGTGCGGATTGTCAATAATCCTCTTTTGTTGAGGATATTCCTTGCTGAAATGCGCTTTGGGTTTAACAGGTGGATTGTGGCTTCATATGAAGATTAGGACGATTGATTGGATTAACGGGAAAATAAGGCTTATTGATCAGACCAGGCTGCCCTGCGCGTTGGAGTACGTAGATATCAGGGGTCTAAAACAGCTGCGCCAGGCGATAAAGGAGTTAAAGGTACGCGGCGCCCCGGCTTTAGCTGCGGCCAGCAGCCTGGGCGTTTATGTGGGAGTCAGGGATTCGGTTGCGGGGAATTTTACGCAGTTTAGAAAGGAATTGGACAAGGTTATCGCTTATATTGCCTCGGCGCGGCCTACTGCAAGAAATCTTTTCTGGGGCCTGGAGAGGGCCAAAAGAGCTGCTTTAGCCAACAAGGATAAGCCGATAAAGGAAATCAAGCAGGTTATCCTGCGCGAAGCAAAAAGGATCATTGAGGAAGACAAGGCCTCTTGCCGCAGGATAGGCCTGTACGGAGCAAGATTGCTGCGTGACAAAGAACGCATATTGACTATCTGTAATGCCGGAATACTGGCGACTATCGATTACGGTACAGCCCTGGCCGTCATTTACCGCGCCAAGGAGGAAGGTAAGGACGTGGCGGTTTTCTCCTGCGAGACCAGGCCGCTTTTACAGGGGGCAAGGCTGACTACCTGGGAGTTGAACAAAAAGAACGTAGGCGTGACTTTGATCTGTGATAATGCCGCAGCCTTCCTGATGCAGTCCGGAAAGATCGACAAGGTAATCGCCGGGGCAGACCGGATAGCTGCTAATGGGGACGCGGCGAACAAAATCGGCACCTATAACCTGGCTATTCTATGCCAATACCACAAGATACCCTTTTATGTGGCCGCGCCTTTTTCTACTTTTGATTTGAAGTTAAAAACAGGCAGGCAGATAAAGATAGAACAGAGGCCCGGAGAAGAGGTGAGCAGGTTATTCTTGTTCGGGCGCATAGCTCCCTGCGGCGTAAAGATTTTTAACCCTGCCTTTGACGTAACCCCGCATAAACTGATAAGCGCCATTATTACGGACAGGGGCATTATCCGGAAGCCATTCCGTAAAAACATAAGAAAGATTCTAGGAAGAGTCTCAAAGACGGGCAGTGAAAGGTAAAACATGCTAGTCAGTAATTTAGGAGAGGATAATTTGCTTAGAATGTTCCGGCAGAAGATCCGCACGGATAAAAGTGTAATTGTTGGTTCGGGAGATGACTGCGCGGTATTGAAGCTTGACAAAAATAACTACCAGCTTTTTACCTGCGATATGCTGGTTGAGGAAGTGGATTTTCTTTCCTCCGCAAGGCCTTATCTTGTAGGAAGAAAGGCCATCGGGGTTTGCGTCAGCGATATAGCTTCCTGCGGCGGGCTGCCCCGGCATTGCCTGATTTCTTTGGGTATGCCCAAAACTACCCCCCTTAAGAAGGTAGGCACGCTTTTCAAGGGCATGCTTGATGCCGCTAAAGAATTCAGGGTAAATATCGCAGGCGGGGATTTAAGCGCAAGCCCCAGGCTTGTCATTGACGTAAGCATGCTGGGCGTAGTGGAAAAGCAGCGCCTGGCGTTGCGCAGTAACGCCCGGATAGGGGATATTATTTTTGTAAGCGGGCCCCTGGGAGGTTCGTTGTCCGGAAAACACCTTAACTTCTGTCCGAGGATTAAAGAGGCCAGATTCCTGGTAAAGAATTTTAAAGTCGGAGGCATGATCGATATCTCAGACGGACTGGCCAAGGACCTGGGGCATATACTTGAAGAAAGCAAGCTCGGAGCGGTAATCTACGAGGAGCTGATACCGCAGAGCAGTTATTCTAAAGGCCTGAAGGATGCCCTTTATTCCGGAGAGGACTTCGAGTTATTATTTACCTTGTCCTGCCGGCAGGCAAGAAGATTGAGCATGCTCGATAAATTCGGTTTCCGTGCCATCGGAGAAATCATCCCTCCTAAATACGGATTAAATCTGGTGAATAAAGCAGGCAGGCAGATGGCTATACCTAAAAGAGGCTTTACCCATTTTAAATAATGAGACTCATATCTTATTCCGAAAGCCGGACAAAACAGATAGGAAAGACAATAGCCCCTTTACTTAAGGGAAAGGATATAGTCTGCATATTCGGAAACCTGGGCTCGGGAAAGACGGTAATGGCAAAAGGCATTGCCTCCGGGTTAGGCATAAAGGGGTCGCTTGTCATAAGCCCCACATTTGTGATAATCCGGGAATACCAGGGCAAGAAGTTTCCCCTGTATCATCTTGACCTTTACCGCTTGAAATTACTCGAGGATGCGCTTATATTGGGATACGAGGAATTCCTTTACGCAGATGCCATAAGCGTTGTGGAATGGCCCCAGAGGCTTAAATATCTTTTGCCGAAAGAATACCTTAAAATAGAGTTGTCAATAATAGGCAGTAAAAAGAGGTCAGTCCGCTTAAGTGCTAAGGGCAAACGTTACCGCGGGTTGCTTAGGAAAATCGGTATGAAGCTTTTGCCGGCGGGGGCATCCGGAGGCCGTAAGGCAGCTAAAAGATGAGCGTAAAAAGAAAGTTGTTTTCATATTCGGTAAATCTGCTGTTGCTGGTTTCGTCAATATTGCTGGTCCTTGTATTGGCAGAGATAGCGATGCATATATTTTATCCCTGGCCATACATGTCCGAATACAAATTTTATATCAGATACGATAAAGATGCCAGTTATGACATCGCCGAGAATTCTCCCGTGCGCTTGATACAGCTGAAAGGTTTTAAATACAAGGCCTGGTCGAATGAGCTGGGTTGTTTTGATTGTCCCTACAAAGGGGAAAAAGACTATGTGCTGCTTTTGGGAGACAGCTTTACCTGGGGCTTTACCGACTTTAAATATAAATACGGCACATTAATGGAGAAATACCTGGGAATGCGGGTTTTGAAGTGCGGGGTCGGAGGTTATGGCACAGCACAGGAATTGATTAAAGCAAGAAAGATTATCGAAAAGATCGGCAGGCCGCCAAAACTGATAGTGGTGGGATATTTTATCAATAATGACAATATAGACGATTTATGGTATCGCGACATAAGATTTATAGACGGTATCACCGCCTATTCCACAAAGATCGACCAGGATACGGGCAAAAAGACAGCGCTTAGCGAAAAAGACATCAGAAAGGAGATAGCAACTGTTTTTCTCCAGACGCCCGAAGGAGCGGATTTAAGGGACAGGGTTAAATTCTGGTTGAGAAGGAGCTCCATTTTGTATAATGTATTGGCAGAGAAAGACATCGTCAGGCTTTTAGGGCAGAAAATAGGATTTTGCCACCAGCGTTACGCACCTTACGCGGAGACATTCCTGACTATCCACAAAAGGCCTTGGATAAAGGATAGCTGGGAGGAAAATATAAACAGCTTAAAGGGTTTTAAGGCTTTGGCCCAAACGTATAATACCAGGCTATTGTTTGTACTTATCCCCATGAAGGAAAATGTCTATACCTTTTTAAGGTCTAATTATGCCGAAGATTATGATTGGGATTACCCGAACCAGAAGGTTATCTCGATAATGAAGGATGAAGGGCTGGATTTTCTTGATATGACCCCGGTTTTACGCGAGTTTGCGGACCTGCGCCCAAGGCACATATTGAACCGCAATAGAGACTTTTACTGGGATTATGAAGGGCATTGGAATAGGCGAGGCAATGAATTAGCGGGCCTGGCTATTTCGCGATATATACTGGAACAGAACCTGTTGGAAGTCAAAGACGGGCAGGGAAAGATAGAGAAAATTAAGAAAGACTTAAGAGGTTTTAAGCGATGAAATTATTCGGTATTGATACCTCAACCAGCATCTTTTATGCCTGTCTTTATGATAACGGTAGAATTTACGAGTATGAACTTGAGGCAGGTAAAAGGCTTTCCAGAATAATCGCCCCGACCATAAAGCGCCTGCAGGAAGCAAGCGGTATGGCCCTTAAGGATCTGGATTGCTTCGTCTGCGGCCTAGGCCCGGGTTCTTTTACCGGCATGCGCGTGGGTCTATCTATGGTCAAGGGGCTTGCCTGGGTGCTGGGTAAGCCGGTCATAGGGATTTCCACGCTGGATATCCTGGCTATGAACGCTCCGGATACCAAGGCGGATATTTTTGCAATTGCAGATGCCAAAAGGAATCTGGTCTATGCCTGCGCCTACCGTAAGAAATCCGGGCGATTAAAGAGGATAACGCCTTATTCGCTTTTGAATGAAAGCCAGCTGATTAAGAAGATAAAGCCCGGCTCCGTGGTTCTGGGCGACGGACTGAATTTATATAAAAACAGCCTGTTAAGACAGCTAAAAGGACTGACCATTTTAGACAAAGACTATTGGCGCCTGCTTCCTTGCAATATCATCCTTAAGGGGTTAGAGGGTATAAAAGAGAAGAAAATAACCGACGCATTCCGGATAGAACCGCTTTATATCTATCCTAAGGAATGCCAGATACGCAGATGACTAAGGCAAAACATACGGGATACCGCCCTACCTGGGCAGAGATAAACCTGGATAACCTGGCCTATAATTTTTTCCAGGTCAAAAGGAAATTGCCCAAGGGCACAGGGGTCATGGTTACGGTCAAGGCAGATGCCTATGGCCATGGCCTGATACCGGTTTCAAAAAGACTTGAGTCTTGCGGAGTGGATTATTTAGGAGTGGCTTCTATAGATGAGGGGATTGCCTTAAGGCAGGCAGGACTTAAGACGCCTGTTTTGGTCATGGGTATTATGCTCAAAAAGGATATCCGGCCGTTGTTTGAATATAACCTTATTCCCACCGTATGCACCGGGGAACTGGCTTGTGCACTAAACAGGATGGCTGCCGGGTACAACAAGCCGATAAAGGTCCATGTCAAGGTGGATACGGGTATGAGCAGGATAGGGGTATTGCATAAAGAGGCCTTTTCTTTTATCAGGGCCTTAAAAAAGATGAGGTTCCTGCGCCCGGAGGGGATATTTACCCATCTTGCCTGTGCCGATATAAATAAGGATTTCACCGCTTATCAGATAGAAGAATTTGATGAGCTCATCAAACGGCTTTCCTCGGCAGGAATCCATATACCACTGGTCCACTGCGCAAACAGCATGGCAGTAGTAAACTATAAAGGCAGCCATTTCAATCTCGTCAGGCCGGGGCTGATAATATACGGCCTTTATCCCAAAGAAGGGCTGGATATAAAGCTTAAGCCGGTATTATCCTTAAAGACCAGGATAGTTTATTTCAAGGGTGTGCCGGCTGGATACGGGGTAAGCTACGGGCACACCTATATGACTAAGAAGAAAACCACGATTGTTAACCTGCCTATCGGATACGGTGATGGTTATCCGCGCAATTTATCCAATCTGGCTCCGGTTTTGATAAAAGGGAAGAGATTCAGGATAGCGGGGAGGATATGTATGGACCAGAGCATGGTCGATGTGGGGGATTTTCCGGTCAAGCTCGGGCAGGAAGTGGTTTTAATCGGCTCTCAAGGCGAAGAAAGGATAAACGCCGAAGAATTGGCGGGATTATCCGGAACTATACCATATGAGATTGTCTGCGGGTTAGGCAGTCGTATACCGCGGGTTTACGTATAGCCCAGAAATAATTTAAGGGAGTTTGTGTATCAGATAAAGCCCCAGAGATAAAGCGATGAGGTGGCCGGTAGATACGGCCAATAGCGGAGTGAGTATCCCCGATTTACCCAGCGCAATGCCGATGGCATTTATTACATAATAGCTGAATCCCACCCCAAGCGATAACCCCACCGAAGACATGCCCGTCGCCCTTTTCTTCGTGATCAAGGAAAAAGGAAGCCCCAGCAATATGATAATCAGCGTTGTCAGGGGCATGGTAAAACGCTGATAAAGGTCCACCCGGAAATTCCTTACCGTGGAAGTCGCGCCGCTATCGGCAAGCCTCTTGATATAACCGGTGAGATGTTCGATATCCATAAAATCAGGCCTCTGTCTCTGGCTTAAGAAATCCTGCGGGGATTCCGGTATATCCATTACCTCTTCTTCCATGTATTGCGGTTCATCCCTGATCTGCCCGTACTGGTCAAAATTATAGGTAATAGTCTGGTAAAAAACCCAGTTGTTACCGCGGAATGTACCCTTGTTGGCTACGATTTTCCTGGTGAGGTTCTGATGCTGGTCCTGCTCGAGTATGGTTATTCCCTCCATGGTATTGGTGGAAGGTGTAAACCTGTTGATAAAATAAAGCCGATTCTTTAGCCCGTACATGGACATATTGCTTATGACTTCCTGTTCCTTACCGCGGATTTTTTTTGAACCCCTTTCCATCTGGTCCTTTATTTTTTCGGTAATAGATAATGACCGGGGGACAAAACGGTCATTGACGAAGAAGACAAGCATGCTCATTACCATGCCCAGTATAATTACGGGCTTACCTATCTGGTAGATGCTCAAGCCCGCAGAACGCATGGCAATAATCTCGTTAGTATGGTTTAATTTACCGAAAGTATACAGTATCGCAAGCAGCGCTGCGACAGGAGCCACTTGCACGAATATGATGGGCAGATACGAAAAATAATATTCCGCCAGTATCTGTAAACCTACGTGTTGTTTGAGGATTTCGTCAAGGTGGGAGAATATATCTATGATGATGTAAAGAGAAAAGAAGCCCAGCAGGCATCCGATGAATAAGCCCAGGACTGATTTTAATATGTAGCGGTCTAATATACGCATATCCTGTAGGTAAGATAGGCGCCGATTAATCCCAGCAGGATGTTCGGCGTCCACATTGCCATCTGGGCGTCCACATATCCGCGCAGGCTAAGTGCCTCTGAGCCCATAAGTAGAAGGTAATATACCCCTACCACTAAAAACGCCAGCCCGAAGTTGATGGATTTTTCTCTTCTGCGGGTGATTATTGCCAGGGGTATACCCACCAGCATGAAGGTAAGGCACGAAAATGCCAGCGCTATCTTTTCATGTATCTGGGTGATCAGCGGTGCCGGGTCTATACCGGACTTTTTGAGTTTGGCTGCTTCTGACTCGAGTTCATTTATGGTCATATCCTTGGGTTTTTTCTCGATTTTATCCTTGTCCTGCATCTGGCTTAGATTAAGCGTCATGAAATAGGTCTTGAAATTCAGCTTGTAGAAGTTATTGGGATTATCCGGGTCAGGCTCATCGGAGGTGCCGTCAATGAGCTTCAATTTAACCATGTTTTTTTCGGGGAGAGCGATGAATTCCCCGTGTTTGGCTACGATGGTGCGCGTAGGTTTGTTGTCCGGTTGCGGTTCGTATATACGGATATGGGTCAGCCGGTTCTGGTCAATGCGGTAGATGAAGATCACATATTTCTGGAACGAATTGATAAATACCCCCGGCTCAAACGCCGCGGCAGGGTTTTTGACTCCTACCTCGACCATAGTCTTTCTGGCGGCATAGTGCGCGTACGGTATGACCCTGTCGTTAAAGACGACCAGCCCCAGGCTTAATATCGTCGCTACTACTAACAGCGGCAGGATAAGGCGAAAGAGGTTTATCCCGCTTGCCCTTATCGCGACTATCTCGTTGTCGCTTGACATCCTGCCCAGGGATAGAAGTACTGCGGTAAGCGTGGAGATGGGTAATGTGTAAGTAAGCAGGTAGGGGATCATTAGTATAAAGAGCTTTGCCACGCTCAGGATGTCCACGCCCTTGTTGATGACCAGATCTGCGATTTTGATAAGGTTTCCCAGCACCATTACAAAGGTCAAGACGCCCAGGGCCAGAAAGAGCGGGCCGATGAATTCCTTGAGGAAATAATTGCGTAATATTTTCATTTTAATTTGCCAGGGTCAGGACAAAGACGATATTCGCCCCTGCGCTTTTTAGGGTTTTCGCCGCCTCTGATGAGGTGGCGGTAGTGGTCAATACGTCGTCCACGAGGATTATATTTTTGCCTTTAAGGTCGGTATTATCTTGCGCCGAGAAATCCGCCTTTACGTTAGAGATCCTCTCTTCCATCTTTAGTTCTGCCTGCGGCCGGCTGTAACGCATGCGCCTAAGAGCCTGGCAGGAGGTTTTATGGAACTCTTTTGCCAGGCATTCGCTTAGAATCTCGGACTGGTTGAATTCTCTTTCGCGAAGTCTGGCCGCAGAGAGCGGCATAGGCACGACCATATCAAAGACATCCATGGGTATATCGTATTCCTTTACGAAATCAATAAGCAGCCTTGCCAGGGCAGGTCCCAGGTAATCCTTATTTTTGTACTTGAATTCGTGGATAAGGGTTTTTAGCGCCCCTTCATAGACGCACGGGCTTAAGGCGCGGTCAAAATATGAAGGAGCCCGCTGGCAGGCCGGACAAATATTGCTCGTTGTCTTTTTCCTGTCCAGATGCCTTCCGCAACAGTGGCAGAAGGGAGGGGTATTCCTTTTTATCTTATCCCAGCATTCCAGGCATACCAGGCCCTCGATACTGGCTTGCGCGTCTATTCTTTTCTTACAGCTGGCGCAGGTCCTGGGGGATATCAGTTCAAGTAAGCCTTCCAACAGCCCTTTGAACATACGCATATGATAACAGTCAAACCTCTTTTTGTCAAAAGCTATTGAGGCAAGGTTAGTAAGCCGCTTATTCGTCTTCGGAGAGTCATCAGCCTGCCGCAAATCGCGGCGGGGACATCTTTTATATCCCTAATATAATTGACATATATAGGGTTAGATAGTAAAATAGCCTCGAGAGGAAGGCAGTATGCAGGAATTAAAGGAAAGATTATTGAAGTTACTTGAGAGGGAGGCCTTGAAAAAAGGCAGTTTCGTGCTTTCCTCCGGCAAGACCAGCAACTATTATCTTGACGGCAGGGTAATTACCTTGAGCGCAGAAGGCGCATATCTTGTCGGCTCCATTATACTAAAGATGATCGAAGGCAAGGGTATCAGCGCGGTAGGGGGCCCTACTCTGGGTGCAGACCCTATCGTCGGAGCAGTCGCTGCCTTAAGCCAGGTCAACAAAAAACCGCTTAAGGCCTTCATTGTCCGTAAGCTCGCCAAAGAACACGGCACCCAGCGTCAGATCGAAGGCCCTCTTTTAGAGAAGGGCAGCAGGGTTATCCTGGTGGATGACGTAGCTACTACAGGCAAGGCCCTGATTGAGGCAAAACAGGCGTTGGATAAAATAGGCGTCTTGGCAGAGGAGGCAGTGGTTATCGTGGATAGAGAAGAGGGCGCTTCGGAGAACCTTTCCCGCGCTGGCCTGCGGCTTGTGCCCATCTTTTCCATACGCGAGTTCGGCCTGTAAATTATAGAGTGAAAATAAAGAAGATAGCGGTAGTAGGCGCAGGTCCTGCCGGAATGATGGCGGCAATAAGGGCAGCACAGCTGGGCCAAAAGGTCGTCCTTATAGAGAAAAATCCTGCGCCGGCCAGGAAATTACTTTTAAGCGGTAAGGGCCGCTGCAATCTCACTAACGCGGGGGATCTGGATTCTTTTTTAGGCAGGTTCTTCAGTAACGGGCAATTCCTCAGGGATTCCTTCCGTAAGTTTTTTAATACAGAATTGATTGATTTCTTCCAGGCGCGCGGCCTTAAGCTAAAGACAGAAAGGCAGTTGCGCGTGTTTCCCTCCGAAGGTAACTCTGCGTCAGTCGCCGGCATCTTAAGAAAAGAACTGAATAAGTTGCAGGTTGAGCTTATATGCGGGCTATCGGTAAAGGATGTCTCTGTTTCCCGGGATAAAGTCAGCGCGGTTATCCTTAAAAATGGGCAGGTAATAGAGACAGATGCAGTCATACTTGCTACGGGAGGCGTATCTTATTCTTTTACCGGTTCCTCCGGAGAAGGACTGGAAATGGCCAGGCGCCTGGGCCATAAAGTGATAGCCTTGCGTCCGGGATTGGTCCCTTTGAAGACCAATCCGGTTTTTAAGGAATTGCAAGGCCTGACCTTAAAGAATATACGCATTGTCTTTTTAGCTGGGCAAAGAAAGCTTGTTTCGGCAATAGGAGAGATGCTTTTTACGGATTCAGGCATATCGGGTCCGCTTGTGCTTTCTTTAAGCGGCATAATCGCCGATTGGCTTGCGTCCGGAGAACCGGTCCGGGCATGCCTTGATCTTAAGCCCGCGCTGACCATCCAGCAGCTGGATAACCGGCTATTGCGGGAATTAAAGGCTAACGGAAAGAAATCCGTAAGGAATATTTTTAAAAGCATCCTGCCGTTGTCATTTGTCGACATTTTTATTATGACAGCAGGCATTAAACCGGATATCAGGGCCAGCCAGTTAAACCAGCAGGATAGGAAAAAATTGGCAGGCCTGCTTAAATCATTCTGTATGAATGTACCGGCTACGCTGCCCATAGAAGAGGCGATGGTTACCAGGGGAGGGGTATCCCTGAAGGAAGTAGATCCGCGGACGATGGGCTCGCGCCTGGTAAAAGGATTGTATTTTGCCGGAGAGATTCTCGATATAGACGCCGACACCGGAGGTTTTAATTTACAGGCAGCTTTCTCCACCGGATACCTTGCCGGAGAAAGCGCCGCCTTATCATAAAGATGAAAAAGACTATTTATCTTGCCTCGCGTTCCAAAGCGAGAAAACATATCCTTGAGTCCCTCGGAATAAAATGCAAGGTAATCCCCGCGGATATAAAAGAGGATGGGCATGGGGAAAGAGTTTCACTTGGCAGGCTGGTGAAAAACAATGCCCTGGCCAAGGCCAGGCATGCAGCGAAAAAGGTAAGCTCAGGCATAATTATTGCCGCAGACACAATATCCGCACAAGGAAGGAATTTATACGGTAAGCCAGAAAGCATTGCCGGGGCAAGAAGGATGCTCAAACGGCTTTCCGGCCGTCCGCAGGATGTCTATACGGGCATAGCCGTGATTGACAGGGATAGGCAGATAGAATTGACGGATTACGAAAAGACCAGGATATATATGGACAGGCTGACCGATAAAGAGATAAGAGGTTATTTCTCCAGGGTCAGCCCTTTGAACAAGGCAGGCAGCTTTGATATTCAAGGCAGAGGTGCGTTTTTTATCCGCCGTATCGAAGGCTGTTTCTACAATGTCGTGGGCTTACCCGTGAGGAAATTGTATCTGATGCTCAAAAAGCTGGGTGTCAAAATCTTCATTTTTCTTCCTTTTGCCGTTTGCCCCTTAGTAATTGCCCTTTTGTCCGGCTGTTCCAGCGAATACAACATCGTTACCGGGCAGGAAGAGTCTTATTACTATTCTACGGACAGGGAGGTAAACCTGGGCCGTTCGATAGACAAGGAAATAAGGAAGGAATACAAGTTTGCGGAAGACCCGCTTCTGGAAGACAGGGTAGAGAAAATCGGCCAAAGGATCGCCGCTGTCTGTGACCGTAAAGAAATAGATTATCATTTCTATGTCCTGGATGACGACGAGGTCAATGCCGTTTCCCTGCCCGGCGGTTACATCTATGTAAACAGGGGGCTCATAGAAAAGGTAGATAACGACGACCAGTTGGCTGGCGTAATCGCCCATGAGGTGGGGCATGTGGTTGCCAGGCACAGTATAAAGAAGCTTCAGGCGATGAATGCCTACTCTATTATCCGCCTGCTTTCCGTGGTAGCTACTCCGCAGACAGCTGAAACAGCCAATGCCGCCGACGTTGTCTTCGCCGAGATACTTACCGGTTATTCCCGGGACGACGAGCTCCTGGCTGATCGCCTGGGCAGTCGTTATGCGAAGCTGGCAGGATATGACCCGCACGGCATGCTGCAGTTTCTGGAGAAACTCCAGGATATCAGCCGTCGCGCCCCACTAAGGGAGAAAACCTATTTTAAGACCCACCCCTATGTTCCGGACAGGATCCGCGTAGTAAAGGAAGAACTTGGAGAAGGGATGGATTTCGACGATTTCATAAATATTGAACATACCAAGTATAATCCACAGAACCGCTAAGGCCGTACTTTTGTTATTGCTTGCAGGTTTTTGCGTCCCCTCTTTGGCTGCAGAAGAGTTGAATTCAGGAGATAAGAATATGGATAATCCCTTTGGCGTGCTTGAATTTTTGCACTGGGACCACGACTGGAACAGTTATAAATACCGTTCGCAGGAAGACCTGGAGAAGGCAATCAGCCTGATGAAGCAAGCCGGTATCGGCTGGGTGAGGATGGATTTTCTCTGGGAGGATATTGAGCCGCGGCAAGGCGAATTTTCTTTTGAAAAGTATGACCGCATCGTAGAATTGCTCAATGCCAACGGAATCAGTATCCTGGGTTTATTGAATTATTGTGCGCCCTGGGCTTCTGCTTGCGGCAAATGGAATTGTCCGCCCAGAGACCATCGGTTATTTTTAGAATATGCCTCTTGTGTTGCCGGTCGTTATAAAGGTAAAGTAAAATACTGGGAGGTCTGGAACGAGCCGGATTCCCGTATTTACTGGGAGCCTCAGGACGGGCTTAAAGAATACGCCAGTTTACTCAAAGAGACTTACCGGCTCCTGAAAGGCATTGACCCGGAATGCAGGGTTTTAAACGGAGGGTTGGCTGAAGGCACAGCCAGTATAAATAATCTTTATGAACAGGGCGCCGCCGGGTTTTTTGACATATTAAACCTGCATTATTTTGATTCGCCGCTCGTTCCCGGGGCGCTTAACAGGGTAGCGGCCTATCCTCAATTGGCCGCAAAGATAATGGCAAGAAACGGAGATGCCGATAAAAAAATATGGATTACCGAGATAGGCGCACCCGGAGTTGCGGCAGGGATAAAAGTGAAAAATTGGTGGATAGGGGGAAATCTTACGGAGGAACAACAGGCCAAATGGCTAAGTGAAGTGTTTACGAAACTGCTGAAGGATAAAAAGGTAGAAAAGGTTTTCTGGGCGTTTTTGCGCGATTGCAAAAACCATTGGGGTGACGGAACGGATTATTTCGGGTTGGTGCGCTGGGACTTCAGCAGGAAGCCCGCCTATCATGTTTTTGAGCGCTGCGTACAGGACTGGAGGAAAACACGATAATAAGGCGGTTACTTACAAGGATAGTCTATGGCCGGGGATTCGCAAAGTCTGTAGGCGATATAGGTAAAATACGCATCTGTACGGAATGCAGGGACTATTGTGAGCTTCCAGCGGCATATGAAATAGAGTGGTGGAAGAAACTGTTAGGGAAAATAAAACTGGCGGATACGGTCGTTGACGTTGGAGCATATATAGGCACATTCACGCTTTTAATGGCAGAAAAAAGCGGCAAAAGAGGCAGGGTGATAGCCTTTGAACCTAACCCTTACACTTTTAATTTACTCCGGAAAAATATAAGCCTTAATCTGCTCGGCAGCAGGGTTAAGGCCTATAATATCGCAGTAAGCGACAATGACAAGCCTGTAACGCTGTTTCAGGACGGTCCCGAGTCGCGGATTATATCCGTTTCTGGCCAGGATATGCGGAATATTTCAATTATCCCGGCAAACTCTTTGGACCGGCTGCTGGAAGGCAGGAAGGTAGATATCATCAAGATTGATACCGAAGGACACGAAATAGAGGTTATGCGGGGTTCGGTAAACCTGCTGCGGAGAAAGCGGGGTTATCCGCGTTTCATTTTCATGGAATTACACCCTTACCGCTGGGACAGGCAAGCGCAAAATAGCGAAGCTATAATGAAGTCATTGCGCGACAGTGGTTATGCGGTAGAGATAACCAATACCGAATGGCCCCCGGGCACCAGGATAGAGGACTCCGAAGGCGTTGTAGGGCTCTTTGCCGCCAGGGAAAATTAGAATACGGAATTATTGATTACCGACAGAAGAAAGGTCCAGCCTTTTTACCGTGGTATAGGTTATAACAAAGATGCCCGCCTCGATTACCATCGTCGCAATCGCCGCCCCCACAAAAGAGAAGGAATAGATTAAAAGGAATATCAACGGCAGGCCTACCATCGCCATCATTACGTGTATCCTGGAGTAGATATGCGCTTTCCCGCAGACCAGAAGGAACTGCACGCGGAAGGCGTTGGAGACAACGATAAATACCGGGATAAGCAAAAGCCTTAAAGATAATACCGCTTCCGGATAATCACTGCCGCAGACGGCTTTTATAATCCAGTTAGCGGAAATAAATATTATCGGCAGACAGACCAGGGCGATATTGACGGTGATCTGCTGTATTTTTTGCATGATCTCCAGGGCCTTGCGGCTGTTCTTATGGAATATCTTGCTTAAGCGCGGGAAGATAGCCTGGGAAAAGGAATACAGGGGGAAGGTCTGGCAGACATTGGCAATCTTCTCGGCGATGGAATAGAAACCGGTGATGGTATTGTTGGTAAGAAGCCCGACGGTAAATATGCGCGTGGTAGTATAAGCGCTTATCGCCACATTGGAAATAAATATATCCCATCCGGCTTTCAGCTGCTGCCGGATATCTTTATATCCCGGGAATTTAAAGGCCACTCCGAATCTCTTGAAAACAATGCGCAGCCCCAACAGGCCGGTGATTAGAAATACGCAGGAGTTTATGATAGGGACCCTAAGATAATGCTGGGGACCCCTTATAAAAATAAAGATACAGGCCGCATAGACTATGCCTCCCGCTATATTCAGGTCGGAGATATGTTTCATTCTTTCCGTGCCCTGAAAAAACCAGACAGGAAAAAGCGTGCTCCCTATTACCGTGCCGAAGCTAAAGACATAGACCATCCGATCATCCCTGAATTTGGGAATGAAATACACGACAGCCGTAAGGATAACCAAGCTTAGGAGCGCCAGGGCGATTTTAACCGTCATTACGGAAGAAAACACCTGGGATACCCTTTCGTGGTGCTCGTAGCAAAGAGAGATTTCTCTGGTAGCGGAGATGCTGAATCCGTAATCGGTCAGTATCATGAAGTATTGCGCGAATGCCTGCGCAAACGATATTAAGCCGAACTTGTCCGGACCGATTACCCTAAAGAGATAGGGGGCGGTAATAATCGGCAACAGGTACGTTATGGCCTGCAGCACGGAGAGGGAGGCAAAATTGCTCAGCACTATCTTGCGCTCTTCGCGTTCGACCATCTTGTAGGTTTTTTTAATCAGCCCTATTATGGAAAACATATATTTAATTTATACCCTCCTAGGTCCCAAGTCAAGCTTTATGAGAAAAAGCTATATTTTTGTTAGGGTTTTCCTGCCGGTAATGATATAATTTCAGCATGATGCCATTTCCGAAAGAATTTCTCTGGGGAGCGGCCACAAGCGCCTATCAGGTAGAGGGAGGCAACAGCAATTCAGACTGGTGGCAATGGGAGAAGGCTAAAGGTAAGGAGCCCTCCGGAGATGCCTGCCGCTATTATGAATTATACGAACAGGATTTTGACCTGGCCAAAGATCTGCATCATAATGCCCACCGTTTATCCATTGAATGGAGCCGTATCGAACCACAATGCGGAAAATTCTCCGAAAGCGAATTAAAACATTACCTTGACGTTATCCTTTCTCTGCGCAGCCGTAATATTGAACCGGTGGTTACGCTGCACCATTTTACCAATCCGCTCTGGTTTGCCCAATCCGGAGGCTGGGCTAACAATAGTGCCGCAGACCGTTTCTTGCGTTACTGCAATTTTGTAATTTCTGCCCTGGCAAAACATGTGCGTTACTGGATAACCATAAATGAGCCTAATGTATATGTTACGCATGCCTATATCTGGGGGGTCTGGCCCCCGCAGTCAAAGTCATATCTGAAGGCCAAAAGAGTAGATGATAACCTGTTTTTGGCGCACATCAAGGCTTATCGGCTGATACGCAGGATTTATAAACAATTAAATTTACCCCGGCCTTTGATTAGCGTTGCCCAGAACGTACAGGCCTTTGTGCCGTGTACCCCGGCCTTAAGGAACCGTTTTGCCGCTTATTTAAGGAGTAAATGGTATAATTTCAGCTTTCTCGATAATGTCAGCCGGCATAAGGCCATGGATTTTATCGGAGTCAATTATTATTCGCGGCAGTTGGTGGACCTCAAGAGATGGGGCATCGGCAATATTATCTGGGATACCTGTAAAAGCAACCATCATCCTGTAAAGAAAAACTCTATGGGATGGGATATTTATCCGCAAGGCTTATATGACCTGCTTTTAAAGATGAAAAAATACCGCCTGCCGATAATGATTACGGAGAATGGTATCTGCACTCTGGATGACTCCCTGCGCTGGGAATACATCTATAGCCACCTGAAGAGTATTCACCTGGCAATGGGAAAAGGGGTTAATGTAGCCGGCTATCTTTACTGGTCCCTTATGGACAATTTTGAATGGGACAAGGGCTTTACCCCTCGCTTCGGGCTGATAGACGTAGATTATAATACCTATAAAAGGACAGTCAGGGAAAGTGCCAGAAAATTATCTCAGGTCTGTAAAACAGGCATACTGGAAGAATGATTCCTTCTTTTTCCTTCCTTAGTTTCCGTATGTGATCCGCAGTTTTTACCCTCCATTTTCTTTCTTGACAAACAAGCATTATATGTTAGAATTGTTATGAACATTTGTTCATAATGAAGAAAGAGCCGTGAGACCGAAAAAGACAAGATGGGTTAAGTGTGCGCCTGGCGAACGCTGTTTTAAGCCGCAGTGTAAGCCGTTAAATAAGTGTAAAGGGGTATGTTTATCCCTGGATGAATTTGAGGCGGTGCGCCTGGCCTGCCTTGAGGAGTTGAGACAGGTTGATGCAGCCAGGCTTATGAAGATATCCCGCCCGACCTTCTCGCGGATTCTGACTTCGGCCCAGAAAAAGATAGCCGACGGCTTAGTTAACATAAAGGCAATCAGGATTGAAGGCGGCTGCTGCAGGATCGGAAAGAAAAAATAACCGTAAAAGCTCAGGAGGTCAAATGAAGAATAATCACAAAGATATTAAAGGGCAAGTAAGGCAGGGATATGCAAAGATCGCCAGGGATGGCGGTTCATGCTGTTCTTCTTCATCTTGTTGCGGAGGCAGTAATATTGCCAGGAATATAAGTAAAACCATCGGTTACAGCGAAGAAGAAATGGGCTCTGTCCCTGAGGGGGCGAATTTAGGGCTTGGCTGCGGCAATCCGGTGGCCATCGCTTCTTTGAAGGATGGAGAGACAGTCCTTGATTTAGGTTCAGGGGCGGGTTTTGACGCATTCCTAGCGGCCCAAAGAGTAGGTAAAACCGGTCGTGTTATCGGGGTAGATATGACCCCTGAAATGGTTAACCGCGCCACAGAGAACGCCCGCAAGGGAAATTATAGCAACGTGGAGTTTAGGCTGGGCGAAATTGAGAAGCTGCCCGTTGAGGATAATTGTGTTGACGCCGTCATTTCAAACTGCGTGATCAATCTTTCTCCCGACAAAAGAAGCGTGTTTCAAGAAGCATTCCGCGTTTTAAAGCCGGGCGGGAGGATTATGGTTTCTGACCTGGTTTTGGCGAAAGAGTTGCCGGATTTTGTTAAACAGTCGGTTGAGGCATATGTCGGCTGTCTTGCCGGTGCCGTGATGAAGGAAGAATATCTCGGATTCATAGAGGAAGCCGGCTTTAAAGATATAAAAATCTTAAGCCAGGTCAATTATCCTGTTTTAGCAATGGCTAATGACGCCACTGCCAAGGTAGTAATGCGGCAACCCGGCATACAGGAAATGGATCTGAAAAATATAGAGGATTCGGTAGTGAGTCTAAAAATTTACGCGCTTAAACCATAAACGCAGAAGGCAGCATAATATGGAACATATTGTCCATGAAGAACGGCGTTTAAGTTTTTTTGAAAGGTATCTTACCGGGTGGGTTATCCTTTGTATCGGGCTGGGCATTGCGCTGGGGAAAATATTCCCCCGGGTGGCAGTTACTTTGGACCTGTTCTCCATATATCAGGTGTCTATACCTATCGCCATATGCCTGTTCTTTATGATGTACCCCATCATGGTCAAAATAGATTTTGCGGAAGTGATCAAGGCAGGTAAAACCCCGAAGCCGGTAATACTTACTTTGTTCGTAAACTGGTGCATCAAGCCTTTTACCATGCTTGCCATAGCTACGTTTTTTCTCGGATTTGTATTCAAAGGATGGTTGCCCGGTACTGAGATCGTAAAAGGAGGTGCGCAAGTAGACCTGTTTAGGTCTTATATCGCCGGATGTATTCTTCTGGGGATAGCTCCCTGCACAGCAATGGTTTTGATTTGGGGGCACCTTGCCAAGAGTAATGACGGCCATACGCTGGTCATGGTTGCGATTAATTCACTGACCATGCTTGTTCTTTATGCGCCTTTAGGCGGATGGCTTTTGGGCGTGAATAAAATGCCTATTCCCTGGGAGACAATCGTACTATCAGTAGTTATTTATGTCGGCCTGCCTTTACTTATGGGATACTATTCACGGAAGTGGTTGATCGCCAGGAAGGGATTCAAATGGTTTGAAGAACAATTCCTGCATTATTTAACCCCGGTTTCTATATGCGCGCTCCTTTTAACACTGGTGCTGCTGTTTTCCTTCAAAGGAGAGCTGATTATCAATCAGCCGCAGGTCATCCTTTTGATTGCCGTGCCGCTTTTTATCCAGACTTGTTTTATTTTTGCCGTATCCTATGTAATGGCAAGATGGCTTAAATTATCTTACAGGGATGCTGCGCCTTCGGCGTTGGTAGGAGCCAGCAACCATTTTGAAGTAGCTATTGCAACTTCAACGATCCTCTTCGGGTTATCGTCAGGCGCTTCATTGGCAACGGTGGTGGGAGTGCTTATTGAGGTGCCGGTTATGCTGATGCTGGTGAAGATTTGCTTAAAAACCCAAGGCTGGTTCAGGCAGGCTGGTTAGAGAGGCAGATTTAAGACATGGTGCGGAAGGAGGGAGTTGAACCCTCATGAGCGTGAGCCCATAGCGCTCTGAACGCTACGTGTCTGCCATTCCACCACTTCCGCGAAAAATCCTTCCTAAAAATCCCTTTAAGTATATCCCAGCACGATACTTCTGTCAAACATAAAAGAATTGCGCATAGCCCGTTTATTGCTATAATACTTTCGAAAAGAGGATGAGTTATGTTTATTGAATCTTTCAGAATGACCTTTGGCGCAGTGACCCAGATTTTTATCCTGGGTGCCTTTGGCTTTGTCCTTGTAAGAAAGGGAATAATCAACCAGGAGGGCCTGAGCACTATCAGCCGGCTGGTAGTAGAAGTGATTTTTCCAATCCTGATATTCAGCCGCCTGGTTAAGAATTTCAGTTTTCAGGCATACCCGCATTGGTGGATGATGCCTCTTTTGAGCATGGCGATAATGCTCGTCGGCTTTATTATCGGCGGAATTTTCCTTGCTTTTATCAAAGGTAATACCGCCAGGCACCAGTTTTTAAGCCTGATTGCCTTTCAGAACTCCGGTTATCTTCCGCTTGCCCTGGTAGCCGCTATATTGCCTCCGGACAAGGCAAACGTTATGTTCATTGACATCTTTATGCTCCTTTTGGGTTTTGATATGGCGGTCTGGTCTCTGGGCATTTATCTATTGACCTTTCATGCCGCAAAGAGGTTTGAGCTGGGAAGCATTTTCAGCCCGCCGGTAATCGCCAACCTCTTTAGCCTGGCCCTTATATTTTTTGGTTTAAACAAGTTTCTGCCCAATACGCTGATGCAACCTTTGAATATGATAGGGGATTGCACCCTCCCCCTGGCGATGTTCGTGGTAGGAGGCAATATTGCCGCAATCCACCTGACCAGGGTAAATAAAAAAGCCATCCTCCTTATGACCCTGGCCAAGCTCATTATCCTGCCGGCATTGGGGTTTTTGTTTGTCTTGCGGCCGCCGATTACCCCTTTGATGGGCCTGTTGATTATCATGCAGTTGGCTATGCCACCGGCTACGTCGCTATCACTGATAATCAGGCACTATAAAAAAGAGGATATCCTTATCAGCCAGGGCGTCTTCTTTGGCCATATTCTTAGCCTGATTACTATCCCCGTATTTTTAAGTTTATATTTCAGCCTGGTTGTGATAAAATGAGTAAACTTATCGCCACTAACCCTAAGGCCGGAAGAGACTACGCGGTTTTAGAGGCTATTGAATGCGGGATAGAGCTTAAGGGGAGCGAGGTAAAATCGCTTAGAGCCGCAAAGTCCAATCTAAGGGATAGCTTCGCGCGCATAGAATCCGGCGAGGTGATTTTATATAATCTGCACATAAGCCCTTATGCGCAAGCAAGTTATCTTAACCCCGAGCCGCTGAGGCCCCGTAAGCTGCTGCTTCAACGCAGGCAGATCGATAAGTTGTCAGCTCAGGTGGCACAGAAGGGATTTACGCTGGTGCCGACAAAGATGTATTTCGGCACAAGCGGTTTTGTAAAAGTGGAACTCGCTCTTTGTAAAGGTAAAAAAGTTTACGATCGGCGCCAGGACATAAAGCGCCGGGAAGTAGAGCTGCAAACCCGAAGGGCCCTGAAACACAAAAGAAGGTAAATCAAGGACTTTCTTCGGAAATTCCCGCAAAAAGCGCGTGAATTAATTCGCACTTATAACTTAGCTTCACTAAAGTCCGCTAAGTTATGTGCTCATTGAAAATCGGGGGTGAAAGGGCTCGACTTAGGTAAACGGGTAAAAGCAGCATGCCGCGGACGCAGGGTTAGCCGCGTCAAAAATCCTTGCAACAAACAAACGCAAACACACCAGTGTTTACAAACCGGTTAGCAGCTAAGCCAGTAATGGCAGGGCTGCCGGCTGGTTGCGTACCAGCCTTTCTTCACTAATCTGAAGAAAGCCTCTATCTGCCCTCGCCCATGGGGCGGAATAGAGCACTAATGGGATAGTTCCGCTGTATTAGCCTTTAATAGCGGGATGAAATCAAAAAGGCTGCATCCTTGAAAATTCTGTCTGTCGAAGTTTCGAGGATTAAGCTTAAAAGACTGACTAAGCATGTAGCGGCTTTTATGTGGTTACTTAAGGACGCCGGTTCAATTCCGGCCACCTCCACCACTCGACTCGCCGAAAACAAAGTCGATGGCTCGCTCGTGGTGAACCACTCGTTATTGCGAAAGAAATCCGAGTGATTTCGAGTGAGCGAAAGCGAATCGAGAAACCTACTCGACTCGTCGCTATCGCTCCTCGCTCGTGGTAAACCAGGTATTCGAGTGACCCCGAGCAAACGAATGTGCGTCGAGGGGCCAATAGTTCGACTGTGCTCACCATTGACACTGAGTTCAGTTGAAGTGCCAAAGATGCAGAAATGGCTTGTTTATATTGCTGAAGCAAAGACAGGTCGGTTCTATACAGGGATAACTACCGACCCTCAGAAAAGAATCGAGAAACATAATTTAGGAAGAGGGGCAAGATTTGCCATTATTCAAGGACCACTAAAGTTAGTTTACGCCTCGTAATATTTTCCGAGCAAATCAGAAGCCAGGAAGCGGGAATCACAGATAAAAAATTGGTCCAGAAAGAAAAAGCTCAATCTTATAAATCGCATTTGGATTTAAGTATTGTATGAACAGTAAACAAAAATTTCTCTTTTTAGTTGTCTCAATATCTCTAATCGCATTTTTATTAAGCGGCTGCGCTACCGTCCTCCGGAAGGAGGAAGTGGCTAGCGTGAATATCAATGGGGTAAGCTATTATCCTCTTCTTCCGTTATGCAAATTGCGGAACGTAAACCTGCAGTACGATACTTTCAGCCGCAGCGCTATTTTAACGAGGGACAACCACCGCGTTAACCTGATGGTGGGGGATACGCTGGTTTTGGTTGATGGCTCACCGCAGTATTTAAGGCATCCGGTAGATATGTACCAGGGGCAAGTGGTAGTACCCGGCAGGTTCAAAGAGCAGATACTGGATGTGGTTTTTGCCGGATATGCCAAGCCCTCTGAAGTGCGGATAACCGGGATAAAAAGAATAGTAGTTGATGCCGGGCACGGCGGCAATGACCCCGGGGCAATGGGAAGAAGCGGGGTAAGGGAGAAGGATATAAATTTAGACATTGCCCAGAGGCTGGCTTTGTTGTTGCGCAACCAGGGAGTGGATGTGATTATGACGCGCACAACAGATACCTTTATCCCGCTTTCAAGGCGCGTGGATATAACCAACAGGGCAAAGGCAGACCTTTTTGTGAGCATCCACAGTAATGCCAACAGGGTGCGCAGCCTAAACGGGCTTGAGATATATTATATTTCTCCGGCGGCAAACGATACGAAAAGGGCGCAGCTGGCTGCCAGGAGCTCTACTCCTTATATCGGCAACACTCCCGTTGCCTCAGGCTCGTTTGACCTTAGAGCCACGCTCTGGGATATGATTTATACCTATAACCGGGGGCAATCTATTTTGCTTGCGCGCAAGATTTGCGACAGTATAAACGACGAACTGGATACCAGGGTCATCGGAGTAAAGAACGCCAACTTTTACGTTTTAAAAGGTGCGCGCACGCCCGCGATACTGGTAGAGGTGGGGTTTGTTTCCAGCCCCACGGAAGAAAGGATGCTGCGTAATTCCTATTACCGCCAGAAACTGGCAGAAGGGATTCTGCGGGGGATAGGTCAATACTCCAGACAGGTAGCGATAACGGAAGGCCAAAAATGAACCCCGCACCTTCTATGCATCAGGCGGTTCCGAGGTGCAGGGTTTTAAAAAGATTCGGATAGAAAGAAGGTGCGGGGTGAAAGCAATCGGTATATTTGATTCAGGGGTAGGGGGCTTGACGGTAACCAGGGAAATTATCCGTCAATTGCCTTATGAAGACATAGTTTATTTCGGAGATACCGCCAGGGTTCCCTACGGCATAAAATCAAGGGAGACGGTGATACGTTTTTCCGTTGAGAACATACTTTTTCTGCTCAAGCAGGATATAAAATTGATATGCGTTGCCTGCAATACCGCCTCCAGTGTTGCTTTGCCGGTAATGAAGAGCAATTTTAAAGTGCCTATTGTAGGGGTGATTGTCCCCGGAGCAAAAGAGGCGGTTTATGCCACCAGAAATAAGAGGCTCGGCGTAATAGGCACGCGAGGCACCATCAGGAGCAAGACGTATGAAAACGAGATAAGGCAATTGGACCCCAGGGTAAAGGTTACGGCTGTAGCCTGTCCTCTTTTCGTGCCTTTTGCCGAAGAGGGCTGGCTTAAGGGCCCGGTGGTAGCGCAGGTTGCCAGGACGTACTTAGAGCCGTTAAAGAAGGCAAAGGTGGATACGGTGATACTCGGTTGCACGCATTATCCGTTACTAAAACCGGTGATAAAAAAAGTTATGGGAGATAGCGTTACCCTGATTGATTCTGCCAAGCAGGTAGCTGTTGAAGTAAAGGATATCCTGGCTGCCGAAGGCATGCTTAATCAAAAACGTAAAGCCAGGCACAAGTTCTACGTAAGCGATAACCCGGAGTGGTTCCGCAGCCTGGCCTGCACGTTTCTCGGGGAGCCGGTACATAACGTGGAGAAGGTGGATAATGTTTAGCGTAAAAGTGGAGTTGACATTCAGCTCTGCCCATAACCTGCGTGGCTATCGGGGAAAATGCGAGGAGTTGCACGGCCACAACTGGAAGGTTGAGGCAGTAGTCTCTTCCGGAAAACTGGATAAAAACGGAATGCTCCTGGATTTTAAAGAACTCAAAAAAGAGCTCTGGGTAATTCTTGAAAGACTGGACCATAAATATTTGAACAACCTGCCTTATTTTAAGAAAGTCAATCCAACTTCCGAGAACATAGCCAGGTATATCTATAACGATTTAAAACGCAAGTTTGCGGGTTTAAGCTCGATTACCGTCTGGGAATCCGAGAACTGCTGTGCTACTTATGTCCAAGAATAAAACAAGCCTGCCTGCCTGCCTGCCTGCAGTCGTGCTTCTTTCCGGGGGCCTGGACTCGGCAGTAGGGCTTTATCTGGCCAGGAAACAGGGTTTTGAATGTTTCTGCCTTATCTTTGATTACGGCCAGCGCCATAAAAAAGAGATTGCGGCTGCAGAAAGAGTTGCACGCAGGGCCGGCTGTCGCTTTAAGACGCTGAAGTTAGACCTGGCGCGTAATGGCTGCGCCCTTCTGGATAGAACGATAAAGATCAGGCCGGATGCCGCAGGCATACCGAATACGTATGTGCCGGCGCGCAACATTATTTTCTTAAGCCTGGCTTTTTCTTATGCGGAGGCGCTTTGCGCAGAGGCGGTATTCATCGGCGCCCACGCCTACGATTATTCCGGGTATCCTGATTGCCGTCCGGAATTCTTCGCGGCGTTCAAGAGAGCGATTGCCGCAGGCACAAAGTCAGGCGTAGAAAAAAAGAAAATCGCGCTCTTTACGCCGCTATTACATAAAAGTAAGTCAGAAATCATCAAGCTGGGCGCGCGCTTAAAGGTTCCTTTTGAGCTGACCTGGTCCTGCTATCGGGGAGGAAGATTCCCTTGCGGAAGATGCGACAGCTGCCGTTTCAGGGCAAAGGGATTTAAAGAATCCGGGATGAAGGATCCCGCATTGGCTCATATACGATGAACCCCGCACCTTCTATACGTCAAGCAGTTCCAAGGTGCAGGGTTTTAAGAAAATTTGGATAGAAAGAAGGTGCAACAGGGGGTGAACCTCGCACCTTCTATACGTTCATATTTACTAGAATATGAGTTTTTAATAGGTTCGTGTAAAAAGAAGGTGCGGGGTGAAAGCAAAAATTTCCGACATCTTTGTAAGTGTCCAGGGTGAGGGGATTTATCTGGGAGAAAGGCAGTGTTTTGTGCGTTTCTTCGGCTGCAATTTAAACTGCAAATTTTGCGACACCAAACTCAAGGATTTTTACGAATATGATGCGGAGAGCCTTGTTTCACAGATAAGACAGCATAAGAAACAGCTGCATTCCGTTTCTTATACCGGAGGAGAACCCCTGCTCCAGAAGGAATTCCTAAAGGAGGTTCTGCCTTTGACGCGCAGGGAGGGGCTTAAGAATTACCTGGAGAGTAACGGTACCCTGCCGAATGAGCTTTCAGAGGTCATAGAGCACATAGATATAATTTCCATGGATATAAAGCTCCCCAGTTCTACGGGCTTAAGGCCTTTTTGGGCTGAGCACCAGAGGTTTCTGAAGATTGCCTCGCAGAGGGAAGTTTTTGTCAAGGCAGTAGTTTGCGAAGAGACCAGGGATGAGGATTTGGTAGAGACTGCCAGGTTAATCAGGGAGATAAACAAATCCATTTTGCTTGTGTTGCAGCCGAACAGTTTTGAAGCAAGCAAGGCCCTGCAGGATAAGATTGAAAGGTTCAAATGCCTGGTCGGCTCAGAGGGCATTACCGCCTGCGGCATACCGCAGATACACAAGATAATAGGGATAGAATGAAGGATTATTCCGATTACGAGGGATTACAAAAGAATATCCGCAAGCTGAAGACTCCGAAAATTGAGGTCTGGGAAAATAAATACCCCGATAAGGTATATACCATCTCCCTTGAGGTTCCGGAGTTTACCTGTATTTGCCCGAAGACCGGCCTGCCGGATTTCGCCCTTATAAAGATAGATTACCAGCCGGCCAAATACTGTATTGAGCTAAAGTCTTTCAAGATGTACACCATATTTTACCGCAATATCGGCATTTTCCATGAGCACCTGACGAATAAAATGCTGGAAGATTTTGTCAAGGCCGCAAAACCCCGCTGGGTTAAGATTTGTGTGGAATTCAACCCGCGCGGAGGCATCAAGACTACGGTCATCCGGGAGTACAAAAGAAAATGAGGTTGATAAGCGCGGATAAGATTAAGGATGCGGTTTCTGAATTGTGCATCGAGGCAAATATAAAGTTAAGACCGGATGTCCTTTCCGCGCTCAAGAAGGCATATAGGAGTGAGAAGAAAAGCCGGGCAAGGGATATAATTTCCGCCATTATTAATAACGCCCAGATAGCCAAAAGAAAATCCCTGGCTATTTGTCAGGATACGGGTTATCCTGCGGTCTTTCTTGAGGTCGGTGACGGATTATGTATAAAAGGAGATTTGCGTAAAGCAGTCAATAAAGGAGTGGAGCAGGGCTATAAAAACGGATATTTGAGGAGCTCAATAGTTCCTGACCCCATAAAAAGGGGCAAGCCAGGATATTCTCCGGCGATTATCCACGTAGAGCCGGTAAAAGGAAGCAGATTAAAGATTACTGTTTTGCCTAAGGGTTTTGGCTGCGAGAACAAAACGCAGCTTAAGATGTTCAATCCTACCACTAATCTTAAAGAAATAGCTGATTTCGTTGTCCAGGCAGTAAATTATGCCGGGCCTGATGCCTGTCCGCCGTATGTGGTAGGCGTAGGTATCGGCGCAACTGCGGATTACGCCTGTTTACTGGCAAAGAAAGCGCTCCTAAGAAAGCTAACGGTCAACGGTCAACGGTCAACGGCCAAGCTGGAGCGCGATTTGTTAAAGAGAATAAATAAACTTAATATCGGGCCTATGGGTTTAGGTGGGAAAAATACTGTTTTAGCCGTGCACATCAATACACATCCCACGCATATTTCCGGACTACCGGTAGCAGTCAGCATAAGCTGCCATGCCTTAAGAAGCGCCATCAGGATACTATGAACGCGCCGGACAATAAAAAAGAGAAAACACCGTTTTTGATGCGCTTTGCCATTGCCTTGGGAATATTTTCTTTAGTGGGCGCAATAGTTATTTCCATTTATTATTACAATAGTCTTTACAAAAAGATTGACCGCGATATTCAACTTCGTTTATTAAGTAAGCAGGCAGGGGAAATATCGCAGCTATTAGAATCAGAAAAGGCTAATAGCGTGCTCATGCGTAGGTATGCCAATACGTTTTTTAGAGCCGGGAAACTGGCCTTTCAGGCAAAGGCGTATGATAAAGCTATAGAATATTATGACATGGGCCTTCGGCTTAATCCCTGGGAACAGGATAAGGTTCTGGCATTGGCATCTGCCTATGAAAAGAAGGGGGATTACGAGCAATCCCTGGAGCGCATTAACAACGTTTTAAATAACCAGCCGTCTTTTTTTATCCGGTTAAGGGCACAACAGCAGAAAAAAATGCTCCTGAAGCGCTACATGCCGATAAAAGAGCATTATAGCCCGGTTAAACCTGAAGAAAGAAGGCTTAGGGCTGTAGTTATCTATCTTGTTCCGCTTGGCTTTGATAACAAGGGGCTGATGGAGGATTTACGGCTGGCAGCGCAGGATGCCTTGGGAATAAAGTTTGAGGTCTTGCCGGCTATGGCAGGTCAGATTCCGGGGTTTAGTAAGAAGCGTAATCAATTCTTCTGCGATCCGCTTGCCGATTATGTAAAAACTAAGTACAAGGATTATCTTTCCCGGCAGAATACCGCAGGGGTTCTGGTAGTCACCTCTTTTGATATCACCGCAGAAAACCTCAATTTCCTCTTTGGCTGGGTGGACAGGCCCTATAATACCATAGGGATTATTTCCTTCAGGCGTTTTATGTCTGATAAGCCGGATGACAAGATGCTCTTTAAGCGTATATACACCCAATTGCTCTCCACAGGGGGTTTTATTCTGGGAGTGCCCAGGTGCAGTTTTTCAGGCTGCGCCCGCAGTTATCCGCACAGCTTCGCGGAATTCCAAAAGAAATCTTATAAGCTATGCAGTGAGTGTTGCAGGAATCTGTCCGACGTGGTGCAGAAATTAAGTGATTTTCCCGAAGAAAAATGGCCAAAAGAGGACCTAGTCCGTTTGCAGGAAATAAAGGCAAAGTATGGCATCGATCAATAAATTGATAAAGACACTATCTCCGGAAATTATCAGACAGCTGAAGTCCTGGCAGCAATTGCGTTTTAGCGGCGTGATTTATACTGTCAGAGACCAGGCGCATAGAAAGTTAGTTGAGCTGATAAGAAAGAAAAAGAAATTGCCTTTTGATTTGGCAGGCCGGATTTTCTATTACAGCGGACCGACTGCCACGCCTAAAGGCAGGGTCATCGGCTCCTGCGGCCCGACTACGAGCAGGAGAATGGACGCCTTCGCTCCTGGATTGCTTAAGGCAGGCCTATCCGGGATGATCGGCAAGGGCAACCGCTCAAAGGAAGTAAAACAGGCGATAAAGAAATATAAGGGAGTTTATTTTCTTACTTATGCCGGTTGCGGCGCCCTGCTTTCTCAATATGTGTTATCGGCAAAACCAATAGCTTTTAGGGAGTTGGGTCCGGAGGCAATTTACAAATTGAAGGTAAAGGATTTTCCGTTAATAGTGGCAATAGACTCTAAAGGAGGAAGTGTTTATGGTTAGAATTGACAATAGGAAGAACAGCCAGCTAAGAAAGGTGCAGATAACCCGTAATTATCTTAAGTATGCGGAGGGCTCCTGTTTAATCGAGATGGGCAACACTAAAGTTATCTGTTCTGCCTCGGTTGAGGAGTCGGTTCCGCCTTTCCTGAAGAATTCCGGCACCGGTTGGGTTACTGCTGAATACGGCATGCTTCCGCGTTCTTGTTTATCGCGCATACCAAGAGGCAAGGATTCAGGCCGCACCTATGAGATACAACGGCTGGTGGGCCGTTCCCTGCGTACGGTTACGGAGATGAGAGAAATGGGGGAGCGTACCATCTGGATTGATTGCGACGTTATCCAGGGAGACGGAGGCACGCGCACCGCTGCTATTACCGGAAGTTTCGTAGCTCTTTGCGATGCCCTGACCAAACTAAGAAGAGATGGCCTGATAAACAAGGTTCCTATCAAGGAGTTTGTCGCAGCCACAAGCGTGGGGATTTTAAACGGAGAATTGCTCCTGGATTTATGTTACGAAGAGGATTCCAAGGCAGAAGTGGATATGAACGTGATTATGACCTCTAGCCAGCGTTTCATAGAGATACAGGGTACGGCAGAGAGAAAGCCTTTTGCCAAGGAAGAGATGGATAAGATGCTGGCGCTGGCTGAAAAAGGGATCCTTGAGCTCATTGACATACAGAAGGTGCTGCTTAAAAATATCTTATGAGACAAGAGCTTGTAGTTGCTACCAAAAACAAAAAGAAGCTCTCGGAGATAAGACAGCTCCTTGCCGGCTTGAACCTGAAAATAACTTCTCTGGTTGATTATCCGGAAGCACCGCGCATAATTGAAAACGGCAGGAGTTTCCGGGAAAACGCAGCCAAGAAAGCCATAAAGATAGCCCGCTACACTGGAAAGTTTGTTTTGGGCGAGGATTCAGGCTTAGAGGTGGATGCCTTGGGAGGCAGGCCGGGTATTTATTCTTCACGGTTTTCCGGAAGAGACAAGAGCGATTTGAAGAATAACCAGAAATTGCTCAGGCTCCTGGGTAATCTGCCCCTAAAGAAAAGAAAGGCCCATTATACCTGTGCTGTAGCAATAGCGGATAAAAAGGGCTTAATTGCCGTGGTTGAGGGCCGCTGTAATGGACTGATTGGTTTTGTGCCTAAAGGCAGCTCAGGTTTCGGCTATGACCCGTTATTCATTATTCCGAAATATAATAAGACCTTTGCCCAGTTGGGCCTTAAGATAAAGCACCGTATGAGTCATCGGTATAATGCGTTAAAGAAAGCGGTAAAGGTTATGAGAAGCGTTGTTAGTACCGAGAGACTTTGATATAGAAGTCGGTATCATTTTCCGACTTGTAATATATGGAAAATGACGGGAAGTGGCTCAGTTTGGCTAGAGCGCTTGCTTTGGGAGCAAGAGGTCGTGAGTTCAAATCTCACCTTCCCGACCATGAATTCCATCGGTTTAGATAAAGAATTCACCCCTTGTTTTTCCGCTTAGGGGGTAAACATAAAAATTCTGTCCCTGTAGCTCAAATGGATAGAGCACCTGCCTTCTAAGCAGGTTGTTGGCCGTTCGATTCGGCCCAGGGACACTAAATTGCAATGGGCCGGAGCGTTCGATCTTTGCTCGTTAAACTCGCAAGGACTGCGCTACATGAAGATTTAAGGTGTTTGTTCGGCACAAGGGACGCTAAATTATATGAAAAAATTGTTGTTGGTATTAATTGCGGCAGTTTTCTTGTTCTATGCCGCGCTAAATGTATTTTTGCTCTTGGGTGGCAAAAATATTATTGCCGGCCGTGTAGCTGCCTTAAGCGGAAAGAAAACTACTATCGGTTTCTGTTTTATCAGGCCTCCGATAGTAATAGGAGTAAGGAACATAAAGATAGAGGGCCTGATAAAAGCGGATTATTTTTCCTGTTCCATCAGTCCCCTAAGCCTGCTCTATGGAAAGAGGGTCTTAAATAATCTAGTTCTTATAAAACCGGAAGTTTATTATGAGATAAAACCTCAAGCCGGGAAAGCCGAAGGCGAGGGGGTTGTTATTCCTCAGGCTGCCGAAACTAAGCCAAGCAGCGCCTTGCCGGTTGTATTAAGAGGGATAAAGATAAAACAAGGTAGTTTTGATATCTTAGATTATAGACCTAGCGGCGCACCGGTAAAGATTTTAGCGAGGGATGTTGAGGTTGATCTTGGCGCATCAGGTTTAAAGCTTAATGCCAAGTTGCCCTGGAGTAATGGCAAAGAGGAAGGCAAAATAGAAGCTAGCGCCAGGTTTAGTCCGTTGGAGAAAAAAGGCGCGGCTAATATAAATATCACTAACGTCGATGGAGCCGCGGTTTATTACTATTATTCAAACTGGCTTGACCTGGAAGATTCCGGTATCCAGAGTGCCAGGCTTAATTTTAGTTCGGACGCCAATTTAACAAAGGGCAACCTTAAAGCCGCTTGCAAGCTTGCTTTTTCAGATATTGTCACCAAGCCGAAAGAAGGCGAGGAGGGCCAAACAGACCTCTCGAAGGTTTTTATACAGGATAAGATAACCTTCAATTTTAGCCTGGTAAGCAAATTCACCGGTATTAAGTTTCGGCTCGGTAATATAGATTTAATTTTGCTGGATAATCTATTATAATAGCAATTAATGGCTTCTTATATATGTAAAGGCAAGTCCGATACAAAATGGTATTTATATATTATTGAGTGTAAAGATACCAAGCTTTACACCGGCATTACTAATGATTTAGAAAGGCGGCTTAAACAGCATAACAGCGGAAATGGCTGCAGATTCACAAGATTCAGATTTCCTGTTAAGCTGGTATATAGTGAGCGGTGCGCTTCTAAGGAAAAGGCTTTAAGCCGAGAGGCAAGAATTAAAAGTTTGCCTAGAATAAAGAAATTAGAATTGATCTGTTCTTAAAATAGATTTTATGGTGGCTATAGCTCAATTGGTTAGAGCATCAGACTGTGGCTCTGAGGGTTGGGGGTTCGAGCCCCCTTAGCCACCCCAATTATTACCCTCATGCGAACACAGGCTCTTGTGAGCCACATTCGTGTGAGGGTTTTTCATTGTCTGGGGGAGAAAATATACCGAATCCCCCAGAAATGCTTAATTTTACGAAATATTTACAGAAGTTTGCGAATATTCAACCAAGGACTTACTGGTGGGAATTTCCCTTTTATACGGTTATTAGGAGCTTTCGTCAAAAATTCTGTTTAGGAAATCGTCCTGAAGACCTAGACCAGATCACTAAGATTGAGAAGAGGGCTTGGGAAAGGCATACGGCTCATTTAAACCGTTTAGAGCGATTCCCTCTTGATAAGGCCGAATATTATTTGAGATTGAAGGAATCTCACGGAGTCAACAGCATAAGGGCGCTGGCTAGGATTACAGGTGAGGATTGGTCATACATTGCAAAGATTATAAGAACTCTTGAGTTGTCTGAGCCAATTAAGGATTTCCTACGAAACAACAAGAGCGATCCCTCCACCTTACAGTTTTTTCACCTCAGGAGACTACTCGATATTGTTCGACAGGGCGAAGAGCGTTTACAATTAAGTCGCTTTAGAGAGCTGATGGAGGAGTTTGAAGGTGCGCTATAGAGAATTTACGTAATGAGCATTACGAATTCTCTTGCTTTATAGTATTTTAGTGGTACAATCTTTATCGTAATAAGGCGATGAGGTTCGCCGTAAAACCACCTCAAGCACGAAGGTTGATAACCTCTACTAACAACAGTAGAGGTTTTTTTGTATAAGCCTCTACTATAATCACATGTAGAGGCTTTGTTTTTATGAACACAGATGGCTTCTAAATGAAACAGATTTTCTCAGTAACTTTTATTATTAGCCTGATTTTTAGTGTATTGGGCGCTATTACGGCTTTTTTGATAACCTATGAAGAATATAGCCATCATTACACGGATAAAAGAAAACCATTTCAACATGCGATGCAGGCTGCGATTTTTGCGTTTGTTATTCTTTTGGTTCTTACGATCTTAGGTGTTTCATTTCTGATGCGCAGACTTTAAGAGAGTTAGCATGAGATTAATTTTAGTTAGGCATGGCCAAACCGCCTTGAATGAAAAGAATGTTTTCCGTGGGAGATTAGATATTCCACTGAATGAAACGGGTATTCAACAAGCAAATGCCATTGCGGAGAGGTTATCTACTTTTAATGTAAAATGTATTTATTCGAGTCCTCTTAAACGCGCCTTAGAAACAGCTCAGGTCATTGGGAGAAAATTAAACATTGATACGGAAATAGACGATAACCTTATTGATTTTAATTTCGGGAAATGGCAGGGTTTAACCATTAAAGAAGTAGAGGAACAATTTCCAGAACTCTATGAAGGTTGGTTAAGAAGCCCTCAGATGATAAAAATTCCGGATGGTGAAGATTTGGGCCTCATAAGAAAACGGGTATCAAAAGTGCTAAACAAGCTTATTGAGTATAAAGAAAATAATGTGGTGATAGTTTCACATAGAGTTATTCTAAAAATTCTGATTTGTACAGCTCTTTCGTTAGATAATTCTTATTTTTGGCGGATAATTCAGGATGTGGGAGCAATAAGTATTCTGGATAATAAAGATGGACAATTTAGTTTATCTTTGTTAAATGATACCTGCCATTTGGTTAAGGTAGGCCAAAACAATAAAATCAAAGATTTTTAAGATGGAGAAACACGAGCCCTATTTTAATCTACTGGATGCTCTTAAGGAAAAAGGTTGTCCAGTTTGCTTTCTAGTCCAAAAGAGTACTCATAAATCGATGGATGATTTCTTATACGAAAGTGTTAACGATCCCGGTTTAAGACAGGAAATAAAGGCTTCACAAGGATTCTGCAATCGGCATGCATGGCAACTGCATAAGTTTGGTGACGGATTTGGCCAGGCAATCGTTTATAGCGATTTAATAAATATAATTTTGAAGAAGCTGGAAGACATAGATAAAACCACCTCTCTTAAAGAATTGGTTAAAAGGATTAGCCCCGGAGTCGGCACAAGGCAGATCTGTATGTTTTGCAGGCATGAGAAGGATGCCGAAGAACGTTATGTTTCAGTATTTTGGGAGAGTTTCGATGACCCCGAATTTAGTGTTACTTATAAGAATTCTTTTGGGTTATGTCTACCGCATGTGGTTCTCGCGCTTAAAAAATGCAGGAATAAGAAATTTAGTAAAGAGCTTATAGATATCGAATCACCAAAATTATCAAGACTAATCGGAGAGTTAAAAGAATATATGCGCAAACATGATTATCGTTTCTCTAGCGAGAAATTCGGCAAAGAAGGCGATTCTTGGATTCGCGCGATTGAAAAATTGGCGGGGAAAGAAGGGACAGCCACCTCTGACATACGCTACTTTCAGAAAGGTTAGGACTATGGATTGGAAAATATTCGCACTCGGATCGGCATTTTTTGCAGGGTTGACTGCCATACTGGCTAAAATTGGGGTTAAAGACATACCGTCTAACCTTGCGACATTTATACGGACAGTTGTGATACTCCTGTTCCTCTGTGCGCTGCTTGGTGCCCGGAGAGAATGGCAAAATCCTCTTTTGATTAACAAGCGTAGCCTGCTATTCCTGGCATTATCGGGCATTGCAACCGGTTTATCTTGGGTATGTTATTTCCGCGCGCTTCAAAGCGGACCGGCGTCTTTGGTGGCACCCATCGATAAATTAAGCGTAGTTTTTGCGGTGATACTTTCAATTATGTTTTTAGGCGAACATCCGGGGTTATATCAATGGTTGGGAATTGGGTTAATTGCAACAGGTACTCTTATTATTATTTTGAAGTAGCACCATAATTAAAAACGGAGGAGCTATGTCGAAGATTAAACAAGTAAGGGCAAGGGAGATTTTAGATTCAAGGGGCAATCCTACGGTTGAAGTGGATGTGATTTTGGATAGCAAAGTAATGGGCAGGGCAGCGGTTCCGTCGGGCGCATCTACCGGGACACGGGAGGCAGTGGAACTAAGAGACGGCGATAAAAAAAGATTTTTAGGCAAAGGAGTTTTAAGAGCAGTTGAGAACGTAAATAAGATAATCGCTCCGGCTCTGATCGGAAGGAATCCTAATAAGCAGAAAGAAATTGACTCTTTAATGATTAAATTAGATGGCACGGAGAATAAAGCTAAATTGGGAGCGAATGCTATCTTGGGGGTTTCTTTAGCAGTCGCCAAGGCGGCAGCGCAGGATGAGGGCATATCAATCTATAAATATCTTGGCGGCAAAGAGGCTGTGCGGCTACCGATCCCATTTTTGAATATTCTAAATGGTGGTAAACACGCCGATAACAACGTGGATATCCAGGAGTTTATGATTGCGCCTATTGGCGCGCCTTCGTTTAAAGAGGCTCTACGCTATGCTGCAGAAGTATATCATACTTTGAAGGGGATCTTGAAATCAAAAGGTTTAAGTACTTCAGTTGGCGATGAAGGCGGTTTTGCGCCTAATCTTCCGCGCAATGAAGAGGCGATTGAGGTTATTATCGCCGCCATTGAGAAGGCTGGGTATAAGCCCGGAAAGGATATCGCGATTGTCCTTGACCCGGCAGCCAGTGAATTTTATTCAGATGGCAAATATCTACTTAAGGCAGATAACAAGAGTTTATCATCAGAAGAAATGGTTGATTATTATGCCGGACTGGTTTCAAGGTATCCGATTATTTCTATTGAAGACGGTTTAGCAGAGAATGACTGGGAAGGTTGGAAGATTCTGACAAAGAAGCTAGGCAATAAAATTCAGTTAGTCGGGGACGATATCTTCGTGACTAATCCTAAAATCCTGGCAGAAGGCATAAAACAGCGTATTGCCAATGCGGTACTGATTAAGCTTAATCAGATCGGCACATTGACTGAAACATTGGAGACCGTGGATATGGCTAAAAAAGCAGGCTACACCTGCATGTTTTCGCACCGTTCAGGAGAAACAGAGGATTCTTTCCTTGCGGATGTGACTGTAGCTACCAACGCAGGCCAGCTTAAGACTGGCGCACCTGCCCGCTCAGAACGTCTGGCAAAGTATAATCAGCTGCTGCGTATCGAAGAGGAATTAGGCAGTAAAGCTGTATTTAAGGAAACCTTAAAGTAAGGAGGCAATTAAAAGATTAATGCGGAAAGGTAACCCTGCTTAAGATTAAGCGATGAGGCTCGCATAACGCCTTGGAAGGCTGATAGCTTCTACTAAAGTTTGGTAGAAGCTATTTTTTTGAAAAGGCTATGGATAATATAATCGGGAGGGAAAAGGAATGTATGACAATATCCGGCTTGATAAGCCAAAGGGATAGCATGGTTATTTTTGGTCCTGAAGGGGTAGGAAAAAGCGTAATCATCAACAAGGTATTAAATGACTTTACTGGTTTAAACGTATTCTATTCTTCTTCGAGTAAAACGCTGAAAGAGTCGCTTCTTAATTTTATGTCCTATGGTTCTTTCGATAAAAAAACCATAAATGAAGCAAATATACTAGCATTAAAGAAATTATTTTATGAAATTCTAAGAAAGAATAAACCTGATTACATTGTTTTTGATCATATTGAAAGCGTTGAGCCGAAATTCTACTCTTTTCTTGAATATTTGTTAGAAGCAAAAATTCCTCTTATTGTGTTAAGCCGCGGGCTTGATAAGAAAAATATAGGGCATCTACGCATGTCCTTATTTAATTTTGAAAAGGTTGAGATATCCGATTTTGATAGATCAACAGCAGATTTATTAATAGAGCATTTTATCAGTGAGTTTGGGATAAAAATAACCAAACAGGAGGAATTCAAAAAACATGTATTCCGTTTCTCTAAAGGCAACCCGAAGATAATCAAAGGTCTTTGTTTTCTGGCTAGGGACGTTAAATATCAGAAGAATGATGCCATAGATGTAAAGCTTATGGATTTAGACCGTAGGATCAGTGAGGTAGTACATTAATATGTTTAAAAGCAAAACAAAATATACATGGGAAGGTTGGGATTCTTCTGGCAGGGAGGACTGGGTTTTTAGTGTCAAGCATCCATGTGAGCTCATCGGTGTTCATGCCAAACTCATTGACAAGGAATTAAAGGAATCGGAGAAAATAGAATACTGTATATATGCTCCGCGCATATCTTCTACCTCAACACCGTTTGGATTAAGGTCGGAGGAATCGTCCTGCGGAGTCTGTGTAACGGATAACAGGTTTATTGTGACGAAAAATAGGCATATTAAAGGTAGCGAGCCGAGTTTATTTTCCATTGATTTTAAAGATATACTATATTTTAACATCGGGAGCGCTCTTCTTCTTAGTTGGGTTGCTATTGTCTATGACCGGAACGGCCAATTAAATCAATTGCCTATTCTCTTTGCGTCAAACGGCAGGCACCATTTCGAAAAGGCGTTGCGCTCTTATAAGAAATATTGTCAGGATATAAACACGGAGAAGTTTGATCTGGACACTTTTTCCGCCTCTGGATTCATACATAAGATTTCCGATAACATCCACCGCAGCCATTTAAAAACGCTTATCAGCCAAAACGAACGATGCATCATGACTTTTAGCTGTCAGTATCTTTGGCATAAGGTTCCGGCAAAAAAGTCTTTGTTAAAGAAAACGGATGAATCTTATGTAGCAAGCAAAGCCTCGGTTTTATTTACGGGTAAGGCGATATTAATTGCGCGTAACGGGCTGGACGTTTCGATAGGCAGTTGCGTGGATGTGTTGAATGTTTCTCTGGATAAGGCCGGTTCGCTTTTTTTGCTGGAAGAAAAAACCGGTGACAGTGCTGTTCATAAACTAAGAGTAAATTTTATTAAAGGAGCTCAACCGTTGGATATTTCTTTAATATTATTGGATGAGAAAGCAGAGATATTCCTGAATAATATTCAATCGCTTTTAAGCGATACAACGCAGAAGGAGGGGTAGGGATGAACGGATTTAACTTGTTGTGGTTAGCACCGATCGGTTCTTTATTGGCGCTGGCTTTTTCAGGATTTCTGGCCTGGAAGGTCCTTAAGGCCGATAGAGGTAACGACAAGATGAAAGAAATTGCCGATGCGGTAAAGGAAGGCGCAAAGGCATATTTAAGAAGGCAGTATTCGGTTGTGACTATCTTTTTTGTAGCAGTGTTTTTTATTCTCTTGTGGTTGAGTTCAAAGGGATATCTTGTTATGTTTGTTCCTTTTGCGTTTTTGACCGGCGGATTTTTCTCCGGATTATCGGGTTACATCGGAATGTCTATTGCTACCAGCGCAAGCGACAGAACCGCTCAGGCAGCGCGTACCAGCTTAAACGGCGCGTTACGTATTTCGTTTTCTGCCGGAGCTGTAATGGGGCTTGTGGTGGTCGGCTTAGGCCTTTTGGACTTAAGTATTTGGTATTGGTTACTTAATTGGTATTATTCAACGCATGCTTTGCCTTCGGGGATTGATAAGCTCGGCGCAATAACTTCTACTATGCTTTGTTTCGGCATGGGCGCAAGCTCCCAGGCATTATTTGCCAGAGTCGGCGGTGGTATCTTCACTAAAGCCGCGGACGTTGGCGCAGACTTAGTAGGAAAAATGGAAGCCGGAATCCCCGAAGACGACCCGCGCAACCCGGCGGTTATCGCGGATAACGTCGGCGACTGCGTCGGCGATTGCGCCGGGATGGGGGCGGATCTTTATGAGTCATATGTAGGTTCTATCGTTGCTACTATGGCCTTGGCAGTTGCGGCGGGTTTAGGAATTGCCGGCGTAACAGTGCCGATGGTTATGGCGGCGGTCGGCGTAATCGCATCTATTATCGGCACATTCTTTGTAAAATCCGAAGAGAAAGCAGAGCAGGGTGTGTTGCTTAAGGCATTGCGCCGGGGGATTTTCTCAAGCGCTATCCTTATTGCGATATTCTCTTATCCTGTGGTTAGATTGACCTTAGGACCGGAACATATGGGCGTCTATTGGGCAATTATCTCCGGCTTAGCTGCCGGTCTCTTAATTGGTTTATCTACGGAATATTTTACCTCAGATAAATATCCGCCCACGCGTTCCGTGGCTGATAGGGCTCTTACCGGAGCCGCTACAGTTATCATCGCAGGCCTATCTGTGGGAATGCTTTCAACGGCGATTCCGGTGCTTTTAGTGACCGCTGCGATTCTGGCAAGTTTCTATTTCACTGGCGGTGCCACCAATTTTAACGCCGGGCTCTATGGCATAAGCATTTCTGCTGTGGGTATGTTATCAACGCTTGGCATAACCTTGGCTACCGATGCCTATGGTCCTATTGCCGACAACGCAGGCGGCAATGCTGAGATGTCGCATTTAGGGCCTGAGGTAAGGCAGCGTACTGACGCCCTGGATGCCCTTGGCAACACTACAGCAGCTACGGGCAAGGGTTTTGCCATTGGTTCAGCGGCTTTAACTGCTCTGGCATTAATCGTTGCCTATAATGATAAAATCGCTTCGTTAGGCAAAGCTATGGATATGAATTTTATGAATCCTCGGCTTATCGGCGGTTTGTTTATCGGCGGCATGCTTCCGTATTTATTCTGCGCTCTTACTATGGGCGCAGTAGGACGGGCTGCCGGAAAAATTGTAGAAGAAGTGAGAAGGCAGTTTAAAGAAATAAAAGGTTTAATGGAAGGAAAAGCAAAGGCAGATCATGCGACATGCGTTAGTATTGTTACCAGAGCCGCGCAAAAAGAAATGATTTTGCCTGCGCTCCTAGCTTTGATTGCTCCTATATTAACTGGTATATTTATGGGACTTGAGGCGGAGGTAGGATTGCTTTCGGGGGCGCTTGTTTCAGGATTTGTGTTGGCTGTAATGATGGCAAATGCCGGATGCGCTTGGGATAACGCTAAGAAGCACATTGAAGGCGGTAAGCATGGAGGTAAGGGCTCACAGAGTCATAAGGCAAGTATAGTCGGCGATACGGTAGGAGATCCTTTTAAAGATACTTCGGGGCCTTCGCTCAACATTTTAATTAAACTTATGTCCATGGTTTCGATTGTTTTTGCATCCTTCATCGTGGCAAAAACAATTTTTAAATAATACTATTGGAAATTATAAACACCCGGCGCTGATCTGAATTGCGCCGGTGTGCCCTCGTGGGCAAGGAGGATTTTTGTGGAAACAATATTTACTATCGCGGCAATTTGGCTAGGTTTAGCCGTCTTATCTACGGTCATTGCATATCATCTGAAGATGTCTATTGCTTTGATTGAGATTTGCATCGGTGTTGTGGCTGCAGCCGTTGCCAACCATTTCTTTGGAGCAAATAGTCTAGGAAGTAATCAGGAATGGCTTCGCTTTTTAGCCTCAACCGGGGCCATATTGCTTACTTTTCTGGCGGGAGCTGAGCTTGATCCAAAAGTCATAGCTTCTAAGAAAAAAGAAGTGCTTGTTGTGGGATTCATCGGTTTCCTGGCGCCTTTCTTAGGATGTGCGGCTCTGGCTAAATTTATTCTTCATTGGAGCACGCAGGCGAGTTGGTTGACGGGCATTGCGCTTTCTACGACATCTATGGCTGTGGTTTATGCGGTAATGCTGGAGACCGGTTTTAACAAAACAGACTTCGGCAAAGGTGTTTTAGGCGCCTGTTTTATTAATGACCTGGGAACGGTCATAGCGCTTGGCCTTATATTTGCGCCGTTTACTCATAAGACGCTTATTTTTATCGTCGTAAGCATTGTAGTTTTGGGAATCTTTCCTTTTGTAACGTCTTTCCTGACGAAAGAATATGGCTATAGAACCGCCGCTGTTCGAGCTAAGTGGGTAGTTTTGGTATTATTTGGTCTTGGCGCACTTGCTTTGTGGTCCGGGAGCGAGGCAGTGCTTCCAGCTTATATAGCCGGTATGCTTCTGGCAGAATTTGCTGCAAAGGAAGAGCATTGGGTTAGGCGTATGCGTACCCTAACCGTCGGGTTTCTTACGCCGTTTTATTTCCTGCGAGCGGGAACCTTAGTGTCAGTACCGGCTTTGATTTCTGCGCCGATCATATTTCTGTTTCTTTTCGGAGGAAAAGTTATCTCAAAAATATTTGGGTTGTATCCTGTTATCGGACAATTCCGTAAGCAGCGCAAAGAAAAATGGTATTATACATTGATGATGTCTACGGGGCTTACTTTTGGTACAATCTCTGCCCTTTACGGATTATCTCATGGTATAGTTACTTCAGAACAGTATTCATTTTTGGTCGCGGCGGTCATTGCTAGTGCAGTCATCCCAACAATGATTGCCAGTTTTGCTTTTATGCCGAAGCATTTACTTCCAGCGCGTAAGAAAGGGGAAGGAAAGGTTGCAGTGACGGAATATGGGATAGATGAGGAATAAAAGGGCCGCGTTGGACGTTAAAGAAAAAAACCTTTGTTAGCTAAATTGCGGGCTGGCGGAGGTTTTTTTATTTCCGCACGGGAATTCATATTGACAGCACATGGATTATTTACTATACTATATGTAAATAACATATAGATGGATTATATCAATGGAGGAGGAAGCTGCTATGTTTGAAGGGAGCCCGTTAGCGCGAAAATACAAAATAAAGAGATGCGAATGTCCAAGCGGAAAGATGACGCGTTTTATTGAGCCGTGCCTTTTGTTTTTTCTTTCCCAGAAAGCCTCTTATGGTTATGAGTTAATGGCGAAGCTGGATGAATTTGGATTTCCCAAGGCCAAGCCAGATCCGGCAATGGTATACCGTACGCTTCGTTACTTGGAAAAAGAGGGTTTTGTTTTGTCGAAGTGGAATACCAAGTCAGCGGGCCCTGCAAAAAGAATTTATGAATTAACGCAGAAGGGCGTTGGATTGCTTCACCTTTGGGCGGAAAGCATAGCGACTCGAAGACAGGTATTGGGAAAGTTTTTATCCTTATACGAAAAGCAATTTAAGAGGAAGAAGCAGTGAGTCGAGCGTGAAGGAGGTAGTGGTGAAAAGAATAATATTTACATTGTTTTTAATTATTGCGTTTTCTGGAATAGCCTTTGCGGGTAGTTTTTTATTCCGCGGAAAAACGGAAGGTAAATCAACCTATGAAACGGTTGCTGTGAAAAATAAGAATATCGGTTCTTCTATTCTTGCCACGGGCGCAGTCAAGCCGGTTATCGGCGCGGAAGTTAAAGTCGGAGCAAGAATCTCCGGTAAAGTAGAGCATCTGTATGCCAACATCGGAGACAAGGTTGAAAAAGACCAAGTCATCGCAGAGATAGAAAAGAAAGATTTAGAGGCGCAAGTGGCTCAAGCGGAAGCTAATCTTAAAGCATCTGAGGCGGGAGTTGGCGTGTCGAAGGCTTCCTTCTGGCCGGCGTTAAGCGCTGAGACAGATTATGGAGCGCAAGGGACGACATATTTCCCGCAGACAGGTCAGAATTTTGCGGGCTTGAAAGTTACCATGCCGCTTTTTAACGGTCAGGATTTATATACTATTAAACAATCTAAGTCATTTAAGGAGGCTGCCAAGGCCGCGCTTGAGTTTTCTAAGGTTCAATTATCGTACGCTACTA